>Ga0209175_10000039_pt1 | contig 95072 bp, 74 predicted proteins | sample JI91814C2DNA_FD_187506 | JGI IMG/M metagenome (GOLD analysis project Ga0209175, IMG submission 187506) | Wastewater effluent complex algal communities from Wisconsin, to seasonally profile nutrient transformation and Carbon sequestration -... | ecosystem: Engineered > WWTP > Effluent > Algae...
TCAACCCAACCTACAAAAAATCTGCGATATAGCAATCCTAAATAGGTTGTGAGAGTTTTGGGAGTGGGAGAATCTTGCACCCGTACCCCGAAAATATTCCAAAACGGGACGCGAGCACTGGGATGATTAACATTAAATTTGTTACGACTGATTTGGGATTGCTATATTACGAAAAATGGGAACAATAAATTTGTTAAGGGTTGACAACTTCACTTAACCAAAGGCCTTCTTGATTTTGCCAGTAAAGATGACGAGTTTGGGGTTCGCCTCTTAATTCTAAGTGATCTACTTTTTCGGGTTCTAGTAATAATAATAAAAAGTTAGATAAGGGTTTTATTGGGTGGTGATTAGGGGGATTAAATTCTTCTTGATTTGCTCTTTTTTGTCTGGGTTCTGGCCAGTAAAATTGTGTTTTTGCGGCATCAGATATTTCTTGCCATAGGCTTTCTCGTGCTTTTATTAATTCTAGGTTTTTATGGTTTTCTCCTACTATAATTAATTTACCTGTTATTCTAAATTGTTCACGGGTTTGGGGCAAATACCAACAAATTTCGCCTTGATTATTATGGTGGATTTCTTCTGTTTTTTGACTGCGGCTATCTGTGATAAATTTGAGGATGTTTGTCTCGTCTAAAAATCCTCGAAAAACTATGGTTCGATTCGCGGGTGTCCCATCTAAACGAAGGGTTGCTAGTTGTACATAACGGGAATATATTAAACTTCGGTTACGATGAAGGGCTCCAGAAAGACGCGATCGCCAGGGTGCTATTGACATGATAGAATGTGTTAGATTTAAGATGGCTATTTGATTAATGAACGTGATTAGGGATGCGAAATTTATGACAGAATCTCATTTTGGCCCTAACCCAAATCGACCTTATCCTATGGAGGATCATCGTCGGGTTTGTTTTATTAAAAATTTTATCAGGTCTGGGAATATTATTGTCGGTGATTATTCTTATTATGATGATCCTGTTGATCCTGAAGGGTTTGAACGTAATGTTTTATATAATTATGGTACAGATCGCTTGATTATTGGTAAGTTTTGTGCTATAGCTACGGGTGTTAAATTTATAATGAATGGTGCTAATCACAAGGTGGACGCGATTTCTACTTATCCTTTTCCGGTGTTTGGGAAGGGTTGGGAAGGCGCGATGGAGCTTTTAATGAATATTCCCAGTCGAGGCGATATTGTTATTGGTAATGATGTCTGGATTGGTTATGATTCTTTGATTATGCCTGGGGTGACAATTCGGGATGGTTGTATTATCGCGGCGCGATCGGTTGTGGTGAAAGATGTTGAACCTTATAGTGTGGTGGGTGGTAATCCCGCGTCTTTGCTGAAATATCGTTTTAGTCAAGACACGATCGCGCAACTTTTAGAAATTCGTTGGTGGGATTGGGATATTGAGAAAATTAGTCGTAATATCCATTTAATTATGGATACGGATATTAATGCCCTTTCTTTGGCTCAATAAAACTACAAAATCGAGGATTGGTAGAGGGGAGGAAATCCTCACCCCTACGATGTTGATTACACAGGAGCTACAACGGGATAAACGCTGATTTTTTGACGAGTTTTGCCCTTTCTTTCAAAGGCGACAATACCATCAACTAGGGCGAAAATGGTGTCATCTCTGCCAATTCCAACGTTATTACCCGGATGGAATTTTGTACCGCGTTGACGTACTAGGATATTACCGGCTTTGACAACTTGGCCGCCATAACGTTTGACTCCTAAACGTTGGGAGTTTGAGTCGCGGCCGTTGCGTGTACTACCTGTACCTTTCTTATGAGCCATAGTTTCCTCTACTGAATCACTATTATCTATTGTGAAATTTTGATACAAATATGCACAGGTTGGTTGATACCTGTAGCTATTGGCTAAAAAGATTAGCTTTCTTTGGACGCGATCGCGTCTCCGTTGAGAGAGATGGAATCAATCATAAAACGGGTAATTTCTTGACGATGACCGCGTTTTTTCCGGGTTTTCTTTTTAGGACGCATCTTATAGATAATCACTTTACGACCCCGGAAATGACGTAAAACGGTGCCTTCTACCGTTGCACCTGTTACCAGAGGTTGACCGATGTGAATATTATCATCATGCTGCACGAGTAAAACCTTATCAATGGTGATTTTTTGATCGGGTTCGGCGTGTAGAAGTTCGATATCGTAAAAGCGACCGGGTTCAACGCGGAGTTGTTTGCCGCCTGTTTCAATTATTGCGTAAGTCATGGCATTTTGCTGAATGTTGCCGTACAGGTAGCTCTTGGGCTGTCTGGCTTGGGAGCGTTTGTAATGTCTGAACCTGATCCGAGCAGGGTTTGGACACAATCTCTTATTATTGCATCTCTTTGTTATTCTGTCAAGTCCGGTGTGAGAGTGAGGGGGGTTTTCTTCTGAGGGACTTTTGTGTTGACAGAAACCTGATTTCTGATAGGGGGCCGTATCGGGCTTTTGGCGGCCAAAGAAACCGGGTTTCTTCTAAGAGATTTTCGCCTCAAATCAGAGATATCGCAGAAACCCGGTTTCTGATAAGGGGCCGTATCGCGCTTTTGGCGGCCAAAGAAACCGGGTTTCTGCTCAGAGACTTTTCGCCTCAAACCAGATATCTCAAGAAACCCGGTTTCTGACTCCGGCCACGCTTTTTTCATGTAAATGCGTGTAAAATAGAATTACGCTCATCATAAATTGGCTATGATTGAAACTCAAATTAACTTAACCGAACAAAATCAACACGCCCTGATGGAAATTTCTCGCGTGACAGGAAAATCTCAACAGGAATTAATTACTTCTGCCATTGAAGAACTAATTAAAAGTTACCCGCAGAAAAAACGCTTAGAGTTAATGCAACAAGCTAGGGGAATTTGGCAAGAAAGAGAGGATATTCCGAACTTAGAACAATTGAGAGCAGAATTTAATCGTTAGGGCGAAAAAATGAAGGAGAGATTATTAATAGATACAGACGTTTTAATTGACTATTTACGAGCAAACTCCCAAGCGGTAGATTTTTTAGAAAATCTCACCCAATTACTACTGATTTCTAGTATCACTGTTGCGGAACTTTATGCAGGAGTACGCGAAGGAAAAGAAAAAACGGCATTAGACAATTTTATTAGTGTTTTTGAAGTTGTGCCCATTGATGAAAAAATTGCCACACTAGGGGGTTTATATCGGCGAGATTATGGCAAAAGTCATGGTGTGGGTTTAGCTGATGCTCTAATTGCTGCAACGGCTAAGGTTAAACAAGCTAAATTAGTTACATTAAACCAGAAACATTTTCCCATGTCAACCGATTTAATTATACCCTACAAAAAAGGATAATTGATTTTTCCTACCCTCGAAACCGGGTTTCTTCTGAGAGACTGTTGAGGAAAACCAGAGATATCTTAACAATACCTTCGCCAAACCTAAAAAACGATTTATGTAGGTTGGGTTGAGCGAAGCGAAACCCAACGCATTTCTTGGGTTTTGCGCGACGCGCACGCGATCGCTGGCCTCAACCCAACCTACAAAGAAATGGCGAAGGTATTGTTTCAGGGTTAAGCTTTCTTCAATCCTTTCTACCCTCTGTAGTCTATGTTGGGGAAAAGTTGGGTTTCGCTTCGCTCAACCCAACCTACAAAAATGGCGAAGGTATTGTCTTAAGAAACCCGGTTTCTGATAAGGGGCGCGATCGTCTGGGACCTCGAAACCGGGTTTCTTCTGAGAGACTGTTGAGGAAAACCAGATATCTCAAGAAACCCGGTTTCTCAATGAAGCGCGATCGCGAGGGCTAAAGAAACCGGGTTTCTTTTCAGAGATTTTCGCCTCAAACCAGATATCTCAAGAAACCCGGTTTCTGATAAGGGGCGCGATCGCGAAACCGTTATCATTGATATCTCCTACCTTTGAAAAACCTGTAAAGTGTCTAACTATGAAAATTCGTTGTATCGCCAATACCGGAGCATCTCTTCCTGAAATTTACCTCGATCTAAGAAGAGGTTACAAAAAAGAAATGGAATTTCCCCTAACAGTTGGCAAAGACTATACGGTTTATGCCTTCTCCGTCAAACAAGGACAGGTTTGGTACTATATCTGCGAGGATAACTATATGTATTATCCGATGCGTAGTCCTGCGCCGTTATTTGAAGTAGTTGATAACAGAATGTCTGTCTATTGGGGGTTGAAAATTCATCCGAACGGGTTGTTAGAAGTCGCCTTTAAGCAATGGTTTTCTGATCCTTATTTTTACGATAAATTAACCGATCAAAAAGAAGAAGAAGTTTTAATTTTTGAGAAAATAAAAGAATTGATAGATGCAGAAGCTTTATCTCCAGAGCATCAGTTAACTGCACTTGATAAATCTTTAGCAATGGCTAATCTTTCTGGCTAAAAATTCTGCAAAGCTTATGTACAGAATAAGACAAGTGAGAGATAGCCTACCCAGAAGTTTCAGAAACCCGTTTTCTTCTGAGAGACTTTGCTAAAACTAGATATCTTGACAAAAACCCGGTTTCTGATAAGGGGCAGCGCTTTTTTCCCACCAAGAAACCGGGTTTCTTTTGAGAGATTTTCGCCTCAAAGCAGAGATATCTCTCCAAACCCGGTTTCGAGGGTGAAGCCGTATCGCGCTTTTTCCCCAAGACAAGAAACCGGGTTAGAGCTGAGAGACTGTTGGTGAAAACCAGATATCTCTGAGAAACCGGGTTTCTCATGTCATCTCTCGGTGAAATTAAAATTTTTGTAAAGAAACCCGGTTTCTTCTGTCTCAATTATTGTCCGATGTGGTAATAATACTTACAGATGATTAACAGACTATGACTATGGAAAAGTTGGTTATTATTAAAATTGGCGAAGGCAGTTTTGAGCAAGGATTTCCGGTCAATTTGCAGATATCGGAAAACGGCGATCGCGTCCACACCTCCCTCGATGGTAAACTACCTCATCAACACCAACTGCCCGAATTATCTGAACAGTGGCGATTGGAGTATAATGAATTTAGCAACCTCAGACAAATCAATTTACCAAGTCTCAAAGATAGAAAAGCAGGAAAAAGACAAAAGATTTCTCGGCAAGATTTTATTGATGGTGTTAACAGAGTCGCACCCCAATTAACTGAAGCATTGAATAATTGGCTTAATTCAGATATTTTTCGCCCTATTAAAGAGAAGTTTCTGGAAAAGATAAAAACTGATGATATGGTGCGGGTGATTATTCAGACGGAAGATCCATTATTGCGACGATTGCCTTGGTCTTTGTGGGATTTATTTGCCAGTTATCGTTTAGCAGAAGTGGCACTGTTTTCCTCTGCCTTTGAACGACTGGAAAAGTTAGTTAAACCTAAAACTAAAGTTAGAATATTAGCAATATTAGGTGATAAAACTGGTATTGATATTGATACAGATCGGCAATTTTTGGAAAATTTATCTAATGCTGAAACGGTGTTTTTAGTCGAACCCAATCGGCAGGAATTTAACGAAAAACTTTGGGATGAGAAAGGATGGGATATTTTATTTTTTGCCGGACATAGTAGCAGTAAACCCGATGGCACAACGGGAAAAATGTATATTAATTATAAAGAAAATTTGACGATTCCCGATTTAAAATATGCTCTACAAAAGGCGATTGAACGAGGGTTACAGTTAGCGATTTTCAATTCCTGTGATGGTTTAGGAATTGCTAGAGATTTAACCGAGTTACAGATTCCTCAAATTATCGTGATGCGGGAACCTGTACCCGATTTAGTAGCTAAATATTTTTTGAAATCTTTTTTAAATTCATTTTCTCAGGGTAAATCTTTATATATTTCTGTGAGGGAAGCGCGAGAACAGTTACATGGATTAGAAAAAGATTTTCCCTGTGCAAGTTGGTTGCCTCTTATTTGTCAAAATCCGGCAGAAAATCCCGTCACTTGGCAAGGGTTACGGGGAATAGAAGCAGGGATTAATTGGCAGGAAACCTGTCAAAACGCATTAGCAGAAAGACAAAAACTTACCACCAATCCTCTCACCACTGGCGACGGGGTAGAGTTTACTTTTGATGATATTTATGTGCCTCTGGGATTGGTGGAAAAGGTAAAGAAAGAAAAACGCTCTGGGGAGGTTTCCTCAGAGGAAGGTTCCCAATTTTATCAGCCAGAAGAAATTACCCGCAGCTATAAAAATGATGAGTTTTTTGGGCAAGTGCTGAAACAGGGGCAAAGTCCCAAAAGTCAAGGGCGCCGGTTAGCAGTGACGGGGGAACCAGGGGCGGGGAAAACTACACTATTACAGAAAATTGCCCAATGGGTAGCCACAGAGACAGAGCAGGATGTAGCAATTTGGGTGTCTTTGGCAGATTTGCAGGGGCGAACTGTTGAGGATTACCTGTTGCAAAAGTGGCTCAAGGATGATGCTCTGCGTGTGCGGATAACACCGGAAATGGAAGATGCACTAATATCTCTGTTTAACAGTGGGCGAGTGTGGTTGTTGCTGGACGCGGTGGATGAAATGGGGGCGACGGGCAACCCCCTGGCGACGGTGGCGAATCAGATTAGCGGTTGGGTTGCTTCTGCGCGAGTGGTGGTGACTTGTCGCCAAAATGTCTGGGATGCGGGAAAAAACGCCCTGGAAGGGTTTGATGTTTATCGCAATCTCGATTTTGACTACCCCGATGGGGTGAGACAATTTATTCAGCGCTGGTTTGCTCCTCACCCAGATTCAGGGGAGCGGTTGCTGGCAGAATTAGCCCAGGATGGAAAAGAGCGGATTCGGGATACGGTGCGAAATCCCCTGCGGTTGGCGCTGTTGTGTCGCGCTTGGCAATTTCGCCAGGGGGGTTTACCGGAAACCAAGGCGGGGCTATATGGGCAGTTTGCTAAGGCGCTGTATGAGTGGAAGCAGGAGGCTTTTCCCACGAAATCCAAGCAGCGACGGGAGTTGAATGCGGCGTTGGGAAGGTTGGCGCTGCGGGGGATGGAGCAATCTGAGTCTCGGTTTCGGTTAAGGGAAAGTTTGGTAACGGAGGTTTTGGGAGAAACGGATGAGCCGTTGTGTCAGTTGGCGTTGCAGTTGGGTTGGTTGAATTTGGTAGGGGTGGCGGTGGAAAATCCCGATGAGCGGGTTTATGCGTTTTATCATCCGACGTTTCAGGAGTATTTTGCAGCGTTGGCGGTGGATGATTGGGGTTATTTTTTGCATCATGTACCGGATAATCCGAGGTTGGGGACTTATCGGATTTTTGAGAAGCAGTGGAAAGAGGTGATTTTGCTGTGGTTTGGGCGGGAGAATGTGGAGAAGGAGAAGAAAGAGGCGTTTATTGAAAAGTTGGTAAATTTTGATGATGGGTGTGGCAAGTGGGATTATCCGAAGGTGGATAGAGGGTTTTATGAATATCGGGCTTATTTTCTAGCGGGCGCGGTACTTCCTGAGTTTAAGGAAAGCCGTTTTGCTGATGAAATTGTAGAGAAAATTTTTAGATTTGGTTTTGGCTATTTTGATATTTATAAAAAAAGTGTAGAGAAAATTTTTAGATTTGGTTTTGGCTATTTTGATATTTATAAATATGAAGAATGGGAAAAATTTAATTCAACTTCTCAAATGGCGAGAACATCGATATCAGAAACATTGAAACAAAAAGTTATTGCTAATTTAATCAATTTTTTAAACAAAGATAACGATGCTTGGAGAAGGTGGAACTCTAAATCGATGGCTGGAGAGCTGAAAAAAATTATTGTTGACAATCAAGCGGTTATTGATGCGTTGATAAATATTTGTCCTAGAGAAGATAGTTTTGTCCTTAGCACTTTGGGAGAAATTGCCGTTGGCAATGAAACCGCAATTAATTTTCTTATTCAATTTTTAGAAACTATAAAACCTCAACATATTCGTAGAAGTATTGCTGATACTTTAGGAAAAATAGCAATCGGAAACCATGCCGCAGCTAGGGCATTAAATCAGGCTTTAAAAGCAACTAAAGGTGAATATACTCGGTGGTGTTTTGCTGAGAATTTAGAAAAAATCAACCCTGGGAACGAGGTAGCTATTAGGGAGTTAATCCTGATTTTAGAAACAACTCATAATTTTTCTACCTACTATAATTTAAGCGAAATCCTAAGCAAAATTGCGGTTTACAATAAGTTTGTTCTTGATGAATTGATCCGGATATTTATTGTTAATGATGATGAATTTAGGTCTATTAGAATCGCTGAAAATTTAACAGAAAATAACCTTGCAAACAATTTACTAATTTGTCAACTGCTTAAAATCTTAGAAACCACTAATAGTGTATATAATTTAAGGAATGTGGCAGAAATAATAGGGAAAGCAAAGCCAGGAAATGAGTTAGCAATTAAAAGTTTAATTTGTCTTTTAGAAACAGACAAAAATGAAGATCATCAAAAACGCGCTAGTGAATGTTTACAGAAAATTGCGGTTGGTAATATAACTGTAATTAGAAAGTTAATTAAGCTGATGGAAACCGATCAATCTGAATATCTTCGTAGTTGTATTGCTCATATATTAATAAAAATTGAGCCTGATAACGAGTTTGCAATTGAAGTATTAGTTTCTATTTTAGAAAACACTTATTCAGAAAATATTCGCACAAGCATCGTTGAATTTTTAGGAAATATATCCGCAAAAAATGATTTAGCTATCAATTCACTAATTTCTCTATTAAAAATTACAGACTCTGAACATACTCGCAGGATGGTTGTCGAGAGTTTGAGTAAAATAGCAGTAGGAAATGAGGTAGCGATTTTCCAATTACTCCAGATATTAGATGAAACATCAGATGAAGTTATTATGATGAGTATTGCTGATATTCTTGGCAAGATAGTGGCAGTAGGAAATGAAAGGGTAATTTTTCAATTACTCCAAATACTAGATGAGATATCAGATAAATATGGCACTATAACAGTTATCAAGAGTTTGGGTCAAATAGCAGTAGGAAATCAAAATGCAAGTACCCGCCTAATCCAAATGCTTGATGAGAGATTAGATGAAGATACTAGAGAGATTATTTTCGAGGGTTTGGGTAAAATTACCGTAACAAAACAGCAATATTCTCAATTAATTTACGCACTTAAACCCAATTTTAAACATAAATGTGTCAAAAATGATTTCGGGCTTTATGAACAATCCTACGAACTTATTTGGCAATGTGTCCAAAACCTGTCTTACCCAGAATTTTATACAGCATGGCATCAAAAACCAAGCAATCTCTGGCAAAAGCTATGGCAATACTTAAACCGCCCAATATTTTAATACCAAACTTACCCCCTACCTATCAACATTCAATCCCTAGCCGATGAAACAGACACGATCGCTATTTGCCAAGAACTTTGCAACCTAATTTACTCCCTCCCACTCCCCGATACAGACATCCCCCCTGTCAACAATTTTGCCCAACTCAAACAACTGATTATCAACGCAAAACGTCAACTGCAAAAACCCCACCTTGCCCTAATTCTACATGAGTGCGAACCTCATCCTCCACTACTCGCCTGCTGTGGCAAAATTGCCAATGCTAAACTGGGTTTACACATTGCTTGGATAACTGATGAGCCCCTCGAACCGCCTCTGCGTGCTTTTCCCCCCAGTCAGGATAATTTGTTAGGGGCGATTCAAACTTGGTTAGAGGAATTTTAGGGAAGAAACCGGGTTTCTTTTCAGAGATTCTTGGTGAAAATCAGAGATATCGCTCTAACCCGGTTTCTCAAGTCTCATGCTAGGGCCGTATCGCGAAGGCCAAAGAAACCGGGTTAGAGCTCAGGGACTTTTCGCTCTAATCAGATATCTCAAGAAACCGGGTTAGAGCTCAGGGACGCGATCGCGAGGGCTAAAGAAACCGGGTTTCTTTTGAGAGATTTTCGCCTCAAACCAGAGATATCTCAGAAACCCGGTTTCTGAATGAGGCGCGATCGCGAGGGCTAAAGAAACCGGGTTTCTTTTGAGAGATTTTCGCCTCAAACCAGATATCTCTCCAAACCCGGTTTCTCAATGAAGCACGATCGCGCTCCCACACAGTGTCGAATACCTATTGCTTGCGCCACCGAGCATCTACCCCGCGCCCCAAACATTCCAGATATCCAGCATCTCTCTGTTGGCGCAGAAGGCGGCGAATTAAATCAATACTAACTTTAGGACATCTTTCCTGCAATTCTCTAATGGAAAATTCCCTCGGTAAACTGTTAATCGCATCCAACACCATTGCCGTTTTAGTTCCCTTTGCTGAGGTAACATATCCTACTCTTTGCTCAAATTCTCGATAAGCAGAAAGCAACATAACTCCTAAAAAATATTCCCACCAATATAATAAATTATGCTGCCCTTCGTGCCAATTTTGGGAAGATAGATAAAGCGTATCATAGTAACTTTCTTTTGTTCTCTCCACCATCCGCTCTAAACTAATAAACCGCCCGACTTCATAACCGGCTTTGTAGAGTAGCAATAGGGTTAATAACCTTGCCATCCGCCCATTTCCGTCTAAAAATGGGTGAATGCACAAAAAATCTAAAATATAAGTCGGAATCAGCAATAAAGGTTCTATTTTCCCTGATTCCCAAAGGTGGTTAAACTTTTGGTGCAGACATTCCATCGCCCTTGGCGTATTATAAGCAGGAGTCGGGCGAAACCTGACTACTTTACTCCCGTGAGGATAGGTGGCACTAATTTCATTATCTACCGTTTTCCAACGCCCTCCTGTACTGACAGAAAACTGATAAAGATCGCGATGCAGTTGTAAAACAATGTTCGGGGTAAAAGGAATATGAGAATAGCTGCTATGAATGGTAGTTAGCACATCTCGATATCCCGCGATTTCTTGCTCACTTCTATCTCGTGGGGTGGTTTTTTCTGATAACAGTTTTTTAATTCTTTCCAAGGGGACGGTAATCCCTTCAATGCGGTTAGAGGACTCTGTACTTTGAATAATGGCAGCTTGGCGCAGGGTTTTTATAACTTGGGGGGCTTGCTCTTTAAATAATTCTTGTTTGCCCTTATATTCTCCCATAAGGCGAATCGTCTGGAGAAGTCCTTGGTTAATTGTTTGTCTTTCAATAAATCCCTCGGCAAATGAATTCATATTTAACACTATTGATCTGATTTTTACTAACAATTATATCATATTTAATGCTTCATAAACCCGGTTTCTGATTCTCGACGCGATAGCTGCGCTGAGCCCGAAGGGCATCGCGCTTTTTTCCCAAGACAAGAAACCGGGTTTCTGCTTAGAGACTGTTGAGGAAAACCAGATATCTCTGACAATACCTTCGCCATTTCTTTGTAGGTTGGGTTGAGCGAAGCAAAACCCAACCTCTTCGTTGGGTTTCGTACCTCAACCCAACCTACGAATCAAGGTATTTTTCCTCAAAGGCGAAGGTATTGTCTGAGAAACCCGGTTTCTGATCAGGGGCCGTATCGCCAGGGCCCAAGAAACCGGGTTTCTTTTCAGAGATTTTCGCCTCAAATCAGATATCTCAAGAAACCCGGTTTCTGATCAGGGACGCGATCGCGAAGGCCAAAGAAACCGGGTTAGAGCTCAGGGACTTTTCGCTCAAACCAGATATCTCAAGAAACCCGGTTTCTCCATCGAAGCGCGATCGCGATATGCTTAATCCCTTAAATATTTACTAAAAAACTCTAATTGATTTACCATGTCTTCCGCAGACTTGTTGCCAACTAATCTTAAAATACCCTGCAATTTAATCCCAAGTGAATAACGCTGTTGAGAGACAAGAATAATTCCCGCGTGATCTCTTCCTTCCGCGATAAAATCATTATGTAAACGACAGAAATCACCGATATTAGAACTATATAAAACTCGGCCTTGCACAGTTGCCTATATCAGTTGGGCTTCATCACTTTCTCCTACTCTGCCAGTTTCCCCTACAGTCATCACATCAATATCACGCACCCGCAAAGCTTGAACGAGTGCTTTTTCCATAATATCTTCATCAAAATAAAGACGAATATTACTCATATTGATGCTTTATCCTCACTATAATATTCAGCTTCTAAACGCTCATAATCTGCTAATTCTGCTGCTAAAATAGCCTCAATTTCATTCTTGTTAGCATGATAGTAAGCTAAAGCTGCATAAATTTGTGCTAGACTCAAATATCCCCAATTTTCTAGCATCTCTTCTGGAGCTATTCCTTGCTTCCACAAAGTAGCAATTCTACCCACTGTTACCCGGGTTCCAGCAATGCGAGGACTGTTGCCACAGATTTCATTTGATCGCACAATCAGCGTACCGATATCAACAACGGTTGACATGATTTTTTCCTCTACAGCATTTATAGGAAGTTGATTATTGCCAAATACTGAACTCTCTACATTATTTTACTAGATTTCATGGAAATAGGCAATCTATACAGCGCTTTTTTCCCCCAAAGAAACCGGGTTTCTTTTCAGAGATTTTTCGCTCAAATCAGATATCTCCTCTAACCCGGTTTCTGATAAGGGGCCGCGTTTTTTATGGAGTCAAATCAAAACTTAACCTAACTGCTTGCCGGACTTCTTTACAAAAATTTAACGCTTCACGCGCCGTATCCTTATCAGCCGAAGCCCCCGGATAACGATAAGCAACCGCAAAAGCCGTTAACGCTAAAAGTTTCGGGCGAAAAGTATCATAACTAGGCTCAACAGCTAAAAGCCAATCTAATAAAACTGTCAAATTATGAGTTTTAGTGAAACTAATTCCCGCTTCTTGCAAACGCGCTTTCAGATATTTTTCAACACATTGTTGAGCGTGAAAACACGCGGCATCATAGTTCGGTGATTTCCTCGCTCGTAATTCCCTTAACGCGGTAGTAAAATCCCCCTCAGCTTTATCAACCCATTCAACTGTTAACGGATTCATAAATCACCTTTCCTTTTTCCATGATTTCTCGCAGAAAAAAATCATTCCACCCAAGGCGTTGCTCTACTTCTACAGGAGTCCTCACTAACAAATCTATGGCAAACTTAGGCTGAATTTTATTTAAAATTTCCCAAGTTTTGCGAAAACGGCTCCCCTTGTATGGCAAAATTACTAATAAATCTACATCGGAGTCATCTTGAGGGTTTCCATAAGCATAGGAGCCAAATAAAATGATTTTATCTGGATTAAATTCCTGGGCAATAGCCTGACTTAATTGCTCTATTTTTTTTATATCTATCATGGTAAATAAACGCTCCTTAATATCAGAAATCTTGGGGAAATTAAGGCGAATTACAAATCATAATTATTCATTTTTTTTAATCAATTAAATCTATTCTAGCAGAATTGTTGCATTTTCACTTGGCAAACCAAAGAAACCCTGTTTCTTTTGAGAGACTGTTGGTGGAAACCAGATATCGCGAAGAAACCCGGTTTCTGATTCAGACGCGATCGCGCTTTTGATGCGTTTATTACTCCTGCTCAATCAAACGCCTTTTCATCACACAAGAAACTTCACCATATATACTACCAAACCCTCTAAAGAATTATGTTCTATATCCTCATACTGACCTAATTTGCTAGTCCACTTCCCCTTAGGAAGTTGTCTGGATGCGTGTTGAGGTTTTCCATCTAAAACATAAATCGCGATCTTTTCAAAACCAGTTTCCAGCAAAGCATTTTCACAGACTTCATACCCTAAAGTTTGATAAGCCATAATAAAAGCAGTCAGAGATTCCTCTCGCGGTATATTAGGTGGCTAATAGTCTCCACCTTTGGCATCTGGCCACCACCATTCTTCTGTACTTCCAGCAGCCCAAGCAATACAATTATAATCAGTTGTGTCTGAACTGGTAATTTTATATCCCGTTTTCACTAAATTAGGATGATTTTGCTCAATCCATTCTTTAATATTTTGCATCCCAGCATTATTTCCTACCATTTGTAACCTTTCGCTTTCCCCCACTCTAGCCATATCTGAGTCATCTCTTTAGTTTTACCCCTTTTTTCTAAAGGTACTGGATCTTCTCCAGTAATTTCACACAAAGCCCAAAACCAACGCCCCGATTTTCTTTCCACTTCCCTTAATAACAGAGGAATTACTACTGGACCCATCCTAATAATTTGTTGGTAAGCAGGGTGCATCACTAAATCTGTAGTAGAGGAAATACCTATCGTTTCATTGCGCCATTGTTGTACTAAATTTGTAAAAGTCAGATCGATTTCCTCGATCGCGCTTATTGCACTCACTGGATAAAAATACCCAACTACCCGTCCGTTATACTCTATTGCTAAAGGTTCTGTTTCCTCTAACAAAACTTGTTCATTTAATTGCCGCAAGTTGGTTTTTTTCCTAGGGCATAAATTAAAATATTAGTAGCTTTATCGTAACTGAGAAGACTATTTTGGTCAAGATTAAATGCACCGTGATCTGTCGCAAAGAAACCCGGTTTCTTCTGAGAGACTTTTCGCTCAAATCCGATATCTTAAGAAACCCTGTTTCTCAGGAGAGGCGCGATCGCCAGGGCCAAAGAAACCGGGTTTTGAGGAGAGACTTTTCGCTCAAATCAGATATCTCCTCAAACCCGGTTTCTGAAAACGATCGCGATCGCGCTTTTTTTACCCCAAAGAAACCGGGTTTCTTCAAAGAGATTTTCGCCTCAAACCAGATATCTCCAGAAACCCGGTTTCTGCTCAGAGACTTTTCGCTCAAACCAGATATCTCCAGAAACCCGGTTTCTGATTACCTGATCAATTAACTATTGGCTTGACATTTAAGCGCGTATTCTTTAAACCTTTCTAAATCGGCTTGAATTGTGCTCTCGACTATTTTCCCTAAAAATAAATTATCCATTAATTGTCCTAACCAACCCGGTATTCCATACGCGATCGTTAATTTGACAATACTACTACCATGTCGATCATAAAAACGCACCGCGCCTCGATTCGGTAAACCATCCACTGATTCCCATTGAATAATTTGATTAGGAATTACCTTTAAAATCCTTGATAACCAACTAAATTCAAACCCGCCTGTCGCTAATTTCCATTTGGATAAATCGGGATTATCTTCGAGAATATGTACTGATTCGATCCACTTCATCCAACGGGGCATTTGTTCTAAATCCGACCATAATTCCCATGCTAATTCAATAGGAATTGCTACTTCTACTTGTACACTATGTTCTAGCCAATCTGACATTTTTTTTGTAATTGATAATGGGAACTCTTGACTGGGGACTCTTGACTGGGGACTCTTGACTGGGGAGAAACCGGGTTTCTGGAAAAATTGGTGATTTGTTGTCAGATTTTGGCGACAAAAACCCGGTTTCTTATGCAATACCTTCGCCATTTTTTCTAGTAGCACGTAAGGCCTAAAATATTGGGTTTAAGCCTCAACAAGCAACCAAATCAACGGGCCTTTCTTATATACCAACCCAGCAAATTAGGCTAGACACGGTAGTAGGTTGGGTTGAGCGATACTTAACCCAAGGAAGATGTTGGGTAACAGCCTCAACCCAACCGAGGAATCCTTGAGCATTTTGTTTGTCGGGGAACTATTGAGATCGAAAGCAGGCTGGAAGCCTGCACTACTTTCTTAAATTTTCATTCATTAGGAGCGAAAACTGTCTAAAATTGCTTTCGCAGCTTGCCGCCCGGAAATGGTGGCCCCTTCCATACTATCAATATAATCTTGTTGTGTGTAACTTCCCGCTAAAAAGAAGTTCGCGACAGGGGTTTTTTGGGGTGGACGATAGGGATCAACGCCTGGGGCTTCTCGATATAATGATTGTGCTAATTTTACGACACTATACCATGTCATATTTAATTCCCTGGCTGAGGGGAATAAGTCTTGCACTTGTTTCAACACATGATGCGCGATCGCGTCATTTGTCTGTTTAATAAAAGGATCACCGGGCGTTAACACTAATTGTAATAAAGATCCTTGTCCTTGTCGATAATAATCTTTCGGACTGGAAAGGGCTAAATCGGAAAAACAGGAAAAATCGGCATCGGCTGTATAAAGTAAATTATCTATGCCGACGGCTTCCTTTAACTGTTTCGATTTTTCAGGATCATTTAATTCTGTTACCCATCCATCAAAGCGTAATTGCACTGTGGCTACGGGTACGGTATCTAACTTATAAATATTGTCAAATTCCGGCCATTTGCGCCATTCTTCGGGTACAATTTTCTGAATCCCAGGGACATCACAGGCACAAACAAAAGCATCAGCTTCGATCGTTTCTTCTGTTTCCCCACTGGCAACAATAAACCCTTTGACACGGGTTTCGCCATTGGTTTCATCAAATAAAATCTCGCGTACTCGTCGGCGGGTATGAATTTTTGTCCCCCTTTCTTCTAAATAATTAATCAGGGGTTTGTGTAAATATTCATGGGGTGAACCTGCTAACATTCTTAAGACAGATGCTTCCGTTTTTGCCGCGAAAAACTGGAAGATGGTTAACATACAACGGGCTGATATATTTTCGGTATCAATAAATCCTAACGCGTAGGCGATGGGATTCCACATTCTTTTTAAACTGCCTTGGGAACCCCCTTGACGCAGAAACCAGTCAGCAAAACTAATTTTATCTAAATTTCGGATGGTTTTCATGGCTCCATCAAAGTCAATTAACCCTCGTACTATGGGACTTGTTCCTAACGCGATCGCGTTTTGAATTTTATCTTGAACGGTTAATTGCCCTGTGGTAAAAAATGCTTTTAAACCATGAAAAGGTGCGCCTACAAAGAAGCGAAAATCGAGGGATTCTGTCTCCCCTCCACGGTTAACGAAAATGTGAGTATGTTCCTTGAGAAGTAAATTCTCAAAAGCACCCACTTTTTGCATTAATTGAAATAGGTTGTAATAGCAACCAAAAAAGACGTGCAAACCCATCTCTATATGATTACCATCAGGATCAACCCAACTTCCGACTTTCCCTCCCACAAAGGGACGAGATTCAAAGATTTCTACTTGATGCCCAGCATCGACTAATTCAATGGCTGTGGCTATGCCCGCCAATCCTGCACCCGCGATCGCAACCCGCATTATCTTTTTTCCTTCTCACTGTCGTTACACATTGTAACAAAAACCTGTGACACTCTCAAGACATCCTAAAATTTTTCTGGTTTATTTTTCTGGCAGGGACAAGTTTATTATCATACTTAATTAAATTTGTCAATCACTAAAACGACAGAAATTTGCTAGAATAAAATGTAAAATCGAAAAAAAGGTGATAATGATAGGACTTACGCGGAGGAACAAAAAACGAGGTTTTGGGTTTTTAACTTTAGTCTTAAATAAGTTAAGGGCAAGGCAGTTGCACCGATAAATATCAGATTAAGGATAATAGAAGTATGAATTATGGAATAGTAAAAATGATTTTTCAGCAACGGATGTTCGCGGTACCATGTATCATTCTCCTAAGTTTTGGGGGAATGGTGGGGTGCGATCGCGTTTCGTTAAAATCATCAAAGGTGATGGAAGAAAAAACACCGACACGCGATGCTCACGAGAGTCCCCAAGAGACAACAACACAAACTCCTCTCCCCATCAATATCAATAATCAAAATTTTGTCGTTGACGCGGTTAATAAAGTCGGTCCCGCGATCGTGCGTATTGATGCGGCTAGGGAGATAAAAACTCGTAAGAATGGATTAGAAAATGAGTTTCCCGATGATTCTTTTGGCATCGAACCTCCCTCATCAAAAAGACGCGTCGAACGGGGTACCGGTTCCGGTTTTTTGATTAGTTCAGAGGGTCAAATTTTGACCAATGCTCATGTAATTGATGGGGCTGATCGCGTGCGAGTTTTTCTTAAAGATGGCCGTAATTTTGAGGGAAAAGTATTAGGAGAAGATACAGTAACAGATGTCGCGGTTGTTAAAATTGACGCGCAGAATTTACCGATGGTTTCTCTAGGTAATTCCGAAAAGTTACAACCGGGGGAATGGGCGATCGCGATCGGCAATCCCTTGGGTTTAGATAATTCTGTCACGATGGGAATTATTAGTGCCACCGGGCGATCAAGTCGTGATGTGGGAGTACCCGATAAACGTATTGGTTTTATCCAAACAGACGCGGCTATTAATCCGGGTAATTCGGGGGGGCCTTTACTTAATTCTGCGGGAGAAGTAATAGGCATGAATACCGCGATTATTCAAGGAGCACAAGGGTTAGGATTTGCGATTCCGATTAATGATGCCCAACGCATCGCGAAACAATTATTATCGACGGGAAAAGTACAACACGCGTATTTAGGGATTGAAATGACGACTTTAACTCCTGAGCTGAAAGAGGAGATTAATAATAATCCTAATACCAATATTCGTTTAACAGTAGATAAGGGAGTATTAATTTTTAATGTGATAGCTCAATCCCCCGCGGCAAAAAGTGGATTGCGTCGGGGAGATATTATTCAAAAAATTAATAATCAGGAGATTACTAAATCGGAAACCGTGCAGCAAATAGTCCAAAATAGTGAGGTGGGAACTCCCTTAAATATTGAGCTTCTGCGCCAGGATAAAATTATCACTTTACCCGTTACTCCGGGTAATCTTCCTACTAAGCCATCAAAACGCTAATATTAACGAATGAGGGAAGAAGGAAGAAGGAAGAAGGAAGAAGGAAAGAAGAGGGGGAGAAGGAAGAAGGAAGAAGGAAACTTCCCAATCCCCAATCACCCATTAACCATTACCCATTACCTATTACCTATTACCCATTACCCATTACCCATTAACAAGGAAAAATTATGGCGGAAATCTTGAGAATATCCCAATTAGGTAATCCGGTTTTACGCGAGATTGCCCAACCGATTACAAATGTTAATGAGCCTGAGATTCAAGAATTGATTGATAACTTAATTGCCACGGCTAAAAATGCCAAAGGTGTCGGTATCGCGGCTCCTCAAGTTGCGATTTCCTATCAATTATTAATTATCGCGTCTCAACCCAATGCACGCTATCCTCATGCTCCTAAAATGGAACCTACCGCGATGATTAATCCTAAAATTATCTCCCATTCTGAGGAAATAGTTAAGGATTGGGAAGGGTGTTTAAGTGTGCCGGGGATTCGTGGTTTAGTGCCACGATATCACGAGATTGAAGTTGAATATCTTTGTCGAGATGGCAAACTCCAAAGACAAGAGTTAACCGATTTTGTCGCGAGAATTTTTCAACATGAATTTGATCATTTACAAGGTTTCGTATTTTTAGATCGTGTGGAAAATCCTCACGAATTAATGACAGAGCAAGAGTATCAAAGGCAAATCATTCAACAACAAAATTGAGTTTTGTGTTTTTTCTTTGTCTCTTATCAAGGAATTAGGCTCTAACCTTATTTCTTTGGTGATCCCAAAAATGAGCAACAGATTTCCCCCGATCGCGCTCTATAATCAATAAGTGCTTATCCTAACAAAGCAGAGGATTTTTTTTAATTCAAACCATTTGCCCTATCCAGATTTTCGGAAAAGATGAATAATCAAGAGATTTTAGAAATCACAGAAAATTATCTTCAAGAGTATGTCGCGCCCCACGCGAATCTCATGGATGAAGATCCTCAAATTTTAAAACAAGCACTTTTGGGAATGCAAACGCGATCGCTCTTATCATTATTCATACCCCAAGAATATCACGGTTTAGAAATAGAGCCAGAAATTTTCTCGGAATTTCAAGAATTAGTCGCACGATACTCCGGGGCTTTATACTTTCTACAAACGCAACATCAAAGCGCGACTCGCCTGATCATCAATAGTGAAAATCACATCTTAAAACCAGAAATATTATCAGAGATTTCCGAAGGAAAATTATTACTCGGTATCGGATTTTCTCATTTGAGACGAAGCGGTGTAGCCGGGGTTATTGCTAAACCTACCAAAAACGGTTATAGATTATCAGGTGAAGTTCCTTGGGTAACAGGATTTGGTTTTTTTCAAGCTTTTATAGTAGCAGCAACTAGCCCTGATGAAGGGACAATTTTTGGCATTATTCCATTTTTAAATTATCAAGAAAATTCTGGCGTAATTAGTGTAAGTGAAATCATGCCTATGGTAGCAATGACATCCACTAATACCGTTAGTGTCATGTTAAATGACTGGTTTTTACCCGAAGAAAATGTTATTTCGCGCAATCCTTCCGAATGGATATCTCATAATGATGTTCGTAGTATTTTAAATTCTATCCCCGGAACTTTAGGATGTGCTAGAGCAGGTTTAGACGTGATACAATCCGTAATGAATAGTAAAAAAATACCGTTTATTATGACTACTTATACATCTTTAGAAGCAGAATTGTATCAATTAAAAGAAAAATTTAAAGTGGTGCAAAAAAGAACTTTTGAACATAAATTAAAATTACGCGCTGATGTGATTAATTTTGCCGCACGTTGTAGTTATGCCGCGGTAATTGTATCAAGTGGTGCATCTAATAGTAAAATGAATGCAGCAGGCCGTATTTATCGGGAAGTCTTAGTTTATACGGTGTCGGGACAAAATACCGCGATCATGGAAGCAACGTTAAATCAATTAATTGATGATTTGTAGTGAGAGATTTTATGAGTATTAGAATTTACGGAAATCGACTGTTAAAAACTTTACCCGGTTTGGCGACTCGCCCGACTCCTGCACGGGTACGCGAAGCTGTATTTAATATTTGGCAAGGCTCGATCGCGGGTTGTCGTTGGTTGGATGTTTGTGGGGGAAGTGGCTCGATGGGCGCTGAAGCTTTATGTCGTGGGGCCAAATACGCGATCGCGCTGGAACAATCTCCTCGTGCTTGTAGCATAATTCGAGAAAATTGGCAACAAGTTACGGATGAAAATCAAACTTTTCAAGTATTACGAGGGGATGTTGTTACTCTCTTAAAAAAAATCAGAGATAAACAATTCGATCGCGTTTATTTTGATCCTCCCTACGCGAGTGATTTATATCAACCCGTGTTAGAAATTATTGCCGCCGAAAATCTCCTCGCACCCAATGGAGAAATAGGGATAGAGCATCAGCGCGATCGGGTGTTTCCTCAAACCATTGGTAATTTAGAAATAGCTCGCCAAAAAGTTTATGGAAATACCGCATTAACCTTTTATCATTATCACTTAGAGGACGATTGAAATTTGTCATCTATTGACATCTATCAGTAATTTATACCGTCTATAAAGGCTCTCAAAAGATAATCAAAAATATGCAAAAAATGACTTTAGCTTCCTAGAGAAATGTCGGGATGCCCTATAAGTAAGAAATAATATTGATTTTGGGAGAATTATTACAGCAAGATAAAATAGAATCACCCACAAAAAAAGAATTATCTAAGGCAAAAGAAAGGATTACGTCGTGCCATGAATAAACCCACTTCCCTGAATTAATTTGGAAGGAATTTGAGGAAGTTCCTGGGAGAATAGCCGCCCAAGTATCACAAAATTAATCTTTATTTAGGGAGAAAATATCACTAATGATTAAAGATCTCATAGATACAGATAAATCTGTTTTTATCGCGGCTATTCTCAGTCAATCTCAAAATACACCTCATCAAGTGTTAGACAGGCTGATTTGCCCATCCCACAGTTTTGCCATCTCTACTTGGGTTTTATCCCTTTGAGACTTGCGTAATGTGGTGTTAAAAGTATCTTCCCTAATGGCGAAATCTCCTTGCTTGATATCTAAGAGCAATAAATAATTAGGGTTTGCTGAATAAAAGCATAATGCTTAACAGATAAGGATTTCAGGCTTTTTTTCGTCGAACCAAGTGTCCGGTTTTGTCTCCCTTACTTCTCAACTCCTGGCATTTTGGGTAATTGATCACGCCATAATACCAGAGTGAATGTCTAAAACTATTGCCTATTGCCTATTGCCTATTGCCTATCCCCACCCTCTGACTTTTTCAGCAAGCCCTAATTAAATCATGGCTTTCAGATGTCGGAGGCGATCGGAAAAACTTCTCATTACTTCCAAAGCAAACATAGGCGTTTCCTGAATAGCAAAAAGAAAATGCTTCTGATCTAAAAAAGCCAAAGTACAATTCGTTTTCGCAACAGCCGTGGAAACACGAGTACCATTTTTGTGAACCAGGGCCCCCTCTCCAAAAATATCACCCTTTTTAATCGTTTCTACTAATTTTCCCTTAATCATTAAATTCACTTCACCTTCCAAAATTCCATACATATATTCTCCGAGTTCACCCTCTTGAAAAATAACCTCACCCACCTTAAATTGTTTGGGAGACACCGATTGTTTTTGGAATAACTGAACAGTTTTTGCTGGTTCGAGCATGATTTTTCCTACAATAAAATACTTCCAACTAGAGTATTTTTGATAATAATTATATGTTCTTAAAACTCAAAAGGCGGAGAGACACACAAAAAGTCTTCAATCATAGTATCTTCCCCGCCCTAAGAATAAAATACTCCAAGAGTCACCCACCCGTCATCATTTCCTTTAAAACATCTAAGCCTTTCTTCACACGACGGGAAACCGTCACCGCACTAATACCCATACGCTCCGCGGTTTCCTTCTGAGTCAAATCATAAAGAAACACAAACTCTAAAATCTTGCGGGTTTGATCCTCTAACGTAGCCAAAGCCTGTTGGAGACGAATTTGATCCTCTTGGGCTAACTGAAAACTTCGATAACGCGAATCAGGTACTAACTCTCCCAGAGAAGTTGTCCCCTCCTCTTCATCGGAAACAGGTGCATCTAAACTCAGGGGGGCACGATTACGACAAGCTAACTTAATTTCTTGCCATTGAGTCAAAGAAATTTGTAATTCTGTGGCGACTTCCATATCAGTAGGTTGCCGTTTCAGCTTCATCTGTAACTGCTGTATCACACCCACGGCTTGACGTTCCAATTCCAACCATTGACGGGGGACTCGTAAGGAAGGGCTTTTATCGCGTAAATAGTGCTGAATTTCACCACGAATATAAGGAATCGCGAAGGAACTAAACGCGTTACCCTTCGACATATCAAAACGCTCAATGGCTCGGATTAAGCCAATACAACCCACCTGGAGGAGGTCATCATAACTCTCCGTGCATTGGTGAATCCAGTGATGGACCTCCTTGCGTACCAGTCCGATATTGAGTTCGACTAACTGGTTGCGGAGTTCCTTGGAGGGCTCGCGTTGATATTCCCGCAACAACTGGAAGCATTCACTTTTCAGTTCGTTGGTAATTGTGGTAGACATAGGACATATTAGGGGGTAACGCACAGTACAGATGGTACATTATTTTCAATTGTTGTAACTAAGGAGAAAAGTGCAGTGATCTTGACACTTGTTTCCTGTGATGTTAGACACATCTCGTTTTTTTTGTTTGATGTCAAGTCAGACGATCGCGCAAGAGAAGATTAAGTCATCAAAGCACTAACTGATTAAACACCTAACTTTTCAGTATAACACATTGACAGTTAATTTACAAGAGGATAATTAGTGAACTTCACCACAAAATCAGAGTAATGAGGAGAGTCGGGTGGGATGGCGCGAAAGAGTGAAGCCTCACACGCAGAAAAAAACCGGAAAAAACCAGTAAAAAAGAGGGACTCACGCCCCTCTAAGAACCTAATAGATCCTGGTGTCAAAATTACTCAAATTGACCATGCAGTAAATCTGAGTTGTACTTCTTGCTTTTTCAAATCTCACTGCAAAAAAGGCAATGGAATAATCGAGTGTGTACCCGAATTTGATTTTATCTAACTACTAGGTTTGTCCAGACATTAGACCCCTGATATGGGGAGAAATTTCTCCAAGTTTTGCAATGCAACTTCCCAAGGCATTAACTTATGACTCTACCGTTTCGAGGCGAGCATAAAATTGGCCTTGAATTTTCACATCAACGGATTCTTTCGCACCCAAGTCAGTGTCTGAGGGTTGTATGCTTTCAAAAATACCAGCCACTTCACCCGTGGAGCTATTCACCTTAGTAATTTGGAGAGACATAGTACCCGCATTGACTTTAGTATCAGCCAACTTGACGTTAGTCTTGACGAGTTCCGTGCCATCGGCTTGGGCCGGAAGAGCCACCGCGTTGTCATAACCCGTGACCAAACCACGACCCTTGGGATCTAAGAAGGCACCACTCCGATAGGAGGGTACGTTAAAACTACCTTTAAAATCGGTCGAGGTATTAAGACTGGCAACTCCAGGGGCAGATTTAGCAACCAATTGTTTAATGGTAAACAAGAAAGGTACTTCTTCCCCACCAGGTAAAAGAACTGTAGTCGGTTGGAAGTCCAAACCATCTTCTTCGATGAACGTTAAAGAACCATCGGAGTTAATTTTGAGCGTCCCCTCTACTTGATCAATAGAGGAAGTTAAGCGAGTCAACAGTTTACCCGGAACAAATTGGGCTTGTTCGCGCTTATTCGCGGGTTCTTCCTTAACAAAAAAATTGGTGGGTTGGAGACACAACCCTGTCAGTTTATAGGAACCACTGGGGTCCAAAGGAATAGAGCCACGAGCCGTTTCTACCAACGTTGGACAGTTATTCGCTAACCCACTACCTTTAATATCGTTATAGGTTAGGGTTTCGGTACTGGCAACGGTTCCAGAAGAGCAAGCGGTGAGAACACTCCAGCACAAAGCTATAAGTGCCACAATTAAAGCACGATACTTCATTGTCAACCTCAAATATCCAACACAGGAATCTTTGACACTCCCGAGCCTTCTGGCGACGGGATTCTTGAATCACAGGGGTTCTAGTGAACTTACCCTCCTCAAGCATCTTCACCGTCTGTCCGACGGCTGCACATATTCTGAGTTTGACAGTTAAATCAACTGTTTACCACTCAGGTTACGACGGCCCCTAAAGGGGCAACCCATTCATGCCGACCCCTAAAGGGATGAGCTTTGTGGGATTTTTCTCTAAAATAGTTCGTGATACAGCATTGTACAAGAGGAGTGTACTCTTGCTGACTTGTCAAGCAAATTCCTTTGGCAAGATATGTTCTGAGAGAACTTCTCCGGCGCAACTTTGATTATACTTGTGTATTGCGAGCCATTGGGCAAAGCCGATTGTGGATGAGATGGAGATGAAGGATATGGAACATAATACGGGTGGACACTCCGTTGAGTCACAAACCGATTTAGATTTATTGGTGACGACGGTTGAGGCCTTGGTGGCAAAATATCACGGAGATACTCTGTTACTGTTGGCATTGCTACGGACCTTAGAGAGTCTGCATCGGCAGATTCGAGATGGTGTTTTTCAGGAGGCTTTACCTGATAATCGTCAACATCTTTATAAATTGCTCAGAACAATTGAGACGGAGGGGGGTTGGCCTTATATTCATCGCATGAGGTTGCGATCGCTCCTTGAAAATTTATCTGTAGAGTCTGAGTCTGAGTCCTAGTTCCTTTCTGCGCTGACATTCCCTGAAAAAAAGAAACCCGGTTTATGGATTAACCTAAGCGGGTTTCTTGGATTTTAACTATAGCAGAAGGAAGAAGGAATAAGGAAGAAGGAATAAGGAATAAAATCAATGGTTGGGACCATTAACAACGTCAACCACCGTCGAGGTTGCTATATTTAGTCGTCTGTCCCACGCGATCATTGGTATCCTGATTTAACGTGGGAGATAAAGGCTTCAAGGACTAAAAGCCCGACTTGGGAAAATTTCCAGAAAGAAGAGGGCTAGGGTTCCAAGAAGAGTCCCAGCAAAAGTTTTGATTTTTGTCATTTATCCCGGTAAAAACATCCGTGGCGAGTCTTTGTTGAATACCACTGGAAATTGTTGTGGTTGAAGTAGTAGCTGTAGTTGTGGTACTGGGTGTGGTAGTAGTACCTGTGGTTGTGGTACTGGGTGTGGTCGTAGTAGCTGTAGTCGTGGTACTGGGTGTGGTCGTAGTAGCTGTAGTCGTGGTACTGGGTGTGGTAGTAGTACCTGTGGTTGTGGTACTGGGTGTGGTAGTAGTACCTGTGGTTGTGGTACTGGGTGTGGTAGTAGTACCTGTGGTTGTGGTACTGGGTGTGGTAGTAGTACCTGTGGTTGTGGTACTGGGTGTGGTAGTAGTACCTGTGGTTGTGGTACTGGGTGTGGTAGTAGTACCTGTGGTTGTGGTAGTTGGTAAACCCGTTAAGCTGTCAATCTGGACAAAATCATTTTCGGTAATCAAAGATGCGGGTGTATTAGTCAAGATCGCGATTAATTTACCATTAGTAGTAATGATGGTATCTCTGAAGTTCAAACCAGTACCTTGTTTAATTTCGAGATCCTTAAAGGACAAAGTATCATCTCTTAATAAGCCTAAACGGTCTGCTAACTGGTCGTAGTCCGTAATTAGCTCATAACTTCCCTGTGGTGGGAGGACAAAAATATCACTTCCGGCTCCCCCTGTTAGAGTATCAACACCATCGGGGCCGCCGTAAAGTACATCATTTCCTTCTCCTGCGGCCAGACTATCATTGCCAGAACCGCCGACTAGAGTATCATTACCCTTACCTGCGAGTAGGATATCATCACTTGATCCTCCATCAAGCCAATCATTTCCGACATCTCCATAGAGGGTATCTGAATTATCTCCACCCATTAAGGAGTCGTCGCCTTTACCACCTCGGAGGATATCTAGCCCCAGAGCACCGACGAGTGTATCATTTCCTTGACCACCATTAAGACTGTCATTACCATTGTCTCCTTGGAGGACATCGTTACCCTCTTGTCCGATCAGGCTATCTTCCCCATCACCACCGAGGAGAGTATCTTCCCCTTGACCGCCATAGAGTGTATCGTTGCCTTGATCGCCACTTATCGAATCATTGCCTTGATCGCCACTTATCGAATCATTATCCGCATTTCCAAAAATAGTGTCGTTACCCAGGCCGCTATAAATAGTATCATCCCCTGCTCCACCGGTGAGCAAGTCTGCACCGGAGCCACCACGGATAAAATCGTTTCCGGCATCGCCATAGATGTTATCGTTCCCTGAACCGCCATAAAGAAAATCGTCGCCAAATCCGCCGCGCAGGGAGTTGTTTCCGTCTCCTCCAGAGAGTGTATCTCGACCGGTGCCACCGAGTAAGGTATTATTGCCTGAACCCCCTAAGAGGGAATCGGCTCCATCATCTCCTGAGAGCAGATTGTTGCCCTCGCCTCCGTCGAGAGTATCATCCCCTGCTTGACCAAAAATTGTGTCATCTCCAGCTAATCCCCGGATACTATCGCGATCGGGGGTTCCTATAAGTAAGTCATTTCCAGATGTTCCGGTTTTGTTAGCCATCTCAGATCCACCATTCCTCTCAGAAGACAATGTTTGAATATGTGCAGTTTTAGTTTTTATGCAACACGGATATATCAAATCACAATTTGAGACTCCCCGCTCTTGTCGCGTCCTTTGCACTTAGGTATCAAGAGGGGGATTTTTCAGAGTGTTTTACTTTTAAAGGTTGTGCCAAAGAAATTATAGACACTCCGCGTAAAAGATTGTGCTCACTTTTTGGGAAATTGTGACGATTGAGGTGTTGTAGTAAAATAATGTTCTTTACTTATTGATTGGGGGGGGCGGAATTTAGTTCCTTGAGGGGATTTTCTCTAGGGATCACTTAGCTTAAACGGCTAAGATCCCCGGATCAGCCGCAATTAATTCCCTATCGAGATCAAAGGAATCGACATTTAAGACTATTCCTAATATTGCTCCCGTGGATTTTAATTTAATAACTGTATCATTGATTCCCCCTATCTGATCGAAGTTTATCATTTGTTTGAGGTCAAGATCGATCGCGCTCAATCCATTAGGTAAGGCAATTTTATCACCATCTCTGAACCAATCAAAGTCGGTAATGATATCAGCTTCGTTCATGTCAAAGGTAGCATCATCGGCGTTAAGGACAAAAATATCACTGTTGGGGCCGCCTGTGAGGGTATCTTGATCGCGATCGCCGATTAAAACATCTTTTCCTTCATTTCCTAAAATTAAGTCATTCCCTTTACCCCCGCGAAGGATATCATTTCCCATACCACCATCAAGGGTATCATCTCCGAGATCACCCTTGAGAAGATCGTCTCCGGCATCACCATACTCTAAATCATTTTGTTTACCGCCGTATAATTGATCATCACCACCTCCGCCATAAACGACATCATTACCATCATTAAGACGAATAATCTCCCCTTCATCGGAACCTTTTACGGTATCATCTCCTCCTAACATCCATAGTCCGTATGGATAAGCCTCTAATTCACCAAACAGTAAGCTAATATCTTCGGAAAAATCGTTGCCTAATAAGCGGGGAACTCCTTCAGTATCAGGGTTTAAATTTTGAGAGATAACTGTGGGTACTGATGGTATAACGGGATTAATAATCGAGTTTGAGGGAAGATTTAAGGTATCTGTTGCCATGATTTTGTCTCCTGTTTTTTTCCGTGTAAAGATTAGCTCTCCTTTGTCTTCTTGAATTAGGGTCAGATTCAGCTATCCATAGTTTTTATGCTCTATTATATCATAATCTCGGAATATTTTTCTTACATAGAGTAGGCTAGGGAGCATCTCCAAGTCGTAAATTGGTAGTGGGTTGGCCTAGCCTGTGCGTAGCACAAATGTCTCGCTCCCTATTTATAGTAATTCCAATTAAAGTGGGAACTTCCCATCAGTCAGAAAAGTTGGGTTTCACTACCGTTCAACCCAACCTACCTGTTTCATTCTTATTAGGAATTACTATAGATTCCTAGGGAGCTCTGCGCTCGCACTACAGTTTTTTTGGCAAATGTGAGATGCTCTCCTCGGGTATCTTTCACCAGTATCTCTCACCAGAGACACTGAAAATTGTTGAACTTAGTTGGGGAGCGTTCCGCAATGCTTTAATAAACAGGTTGAGAGCCAGAGACTAATCCGTCGATTTTTTATCACATTAAGCGAAGATTATAGGCTCAAAAATAATAGTATTTTGTGCCGAATTAGAGAATTTATTTAACCGCAGATAAACGCAGATAAACACAGATTTTTGACCGGTTCAATGCTCTATTTTTACTCTAAAATTACCCGGTTATCGCGTCGGAGCAGCCTCAAGAAACCGGGTTTCTCTCAGAGACTTATTACTAAGTTGAGATTTTGTTCAGAAACCCGGTTTCTAGGGATGCGCGTGAAGAGCTTATCGTCATTAAGCAATGGACATTAAATCACTTGAGTATGGGGTTGCTAGTTTCGCAGAGGGCACAAAGCAGGCTAGAAGCCTGCACTACTATCCTTATAAAATTTTCATTCCTCAGTTAAACTTAGGAATGAGCGCGGACAAATTGATCTAATCTTTCCATACCTTTTTTGATGGTGGTTAAATCAGTCGCGTAGGATAAACGAATGTGATCGTCCGCACCAAAGGCCCCCCCAGGAATCACCGCGACTTTTTGTTCTTCTAATAACAAATCACAAAATTCCAAGGAATTCATCCGGGTTTTGCTGATATTGATAAACATATAGAAAGCGCCATCGGGTTTCGTGCAACTAATCCCCGGAATTGAGTTAATTAAATCAAACATGATTTCGCGACGCTCTGCAAAAGCTAGACGCATTTTTTCCACACATTCTTGAGAACCTTCTAAGGCCTGTATCGCGCCATATTGGGCAAAAGTACAAACATTAGAAGTGCTATGATCTTGGACTTTAGTCGCGGACTTAATAATTTCCACAGGGCCGGCCAAATAACCAATACGCCATCCCGTCATCGAGTAAGCTTTAGCAAAACCACTACTAATTAAAGTCCGTTCAAAAATGTCCTTCCCAAAGGAAGCAATACTCGCGTGAATAGTCCCATCATAGACAATTTTTTCGTAAATTTCATCAGAAACGACGAAAATATCATGCTCTACCACTACTTCCCCTAAGGCCTTAATTTCCTCTGGTGTATAAACCATTCCCGTAGGATTTGAGGGAGAATTAATCACAAATAATTTGGTTTTGGGAGTAATGGCGGCCCGCAATTGTTCAGGTGTAATTTTATACTGAGTCTCTGATGTGGTTTGCACAATAACGGGAGTGCCTCCCGCGAGTTTTACCATTTCTGGATAACTTAACCAATAGGGCGCGGGAATAATTACTTCATCGCCAGGATCGACGATCGTCATCATCAAATTAAAGAGGGAATGTTTTCCCCCATTGGTGACAAGAATATTTTCGCCTTTGTAGTCTAAGTTGTTATCTTTGAGGAGTTTACTCGCGATACGGGCTCTTAATTGAGGTTCACCACCTGTGGGACCATACTTGGTTTTACCACTATCTAAAGCTTGTTTTGCCGCGGCTTTAATATGTTCGGGTGTATCAAAATCAGGCTCTCCGGCACTAAAACTACAGACATCAATGCCTTCAGCTTTCATCGCCTTTGCCTTGGCTGCTACGGCTAAAGTTGCCGAAGGAGGGACGGCTTTCACTCGTGCTGCTAGTTTTACCATAATAAGTTTTGGATTTAGGTTTTAGTTTTTTTGATTGTAGGTTGCCCAAGACTTACCATCAAGTCATCCATGAGCTATTGATGACATTTATGCCGTGATGCAGCATTAATAGTCAGACCGACATATCATAAAAGAGTCAATATGTCAACATTGAAAACAAAGAGCGCGATCGAGCGGTAGGGACACGGCAGTGCCGTGTCCCTACTTCTTGATAGAGGGAAAGAGAAACCCGGTTTCTGAGTTAAACCTTTGTAAAAATTTGCTCTGTAAGCTGACTCGGACGAATACCAATCAATTGAGCTAAGACATCGCCCGTAACACTATTGCGGATAATCGCGCCCTCAGAACTAATACCAATTACCAATTGGTCGAAAGTTAAACCACCTGATAGACCCAGTTTATCTTCGAGGAGATTAAATTGAACAATCGTGTCACCACCCGCGGCGGGAGTCAAGATGAGAAGATCCGATCCTGAACCACCAACCAGAGTATCATTGCCCGCGTCACCGACGAGAGTATCATTACCCGGCCCACCATAGAGGAGATCATTACCCGGCCCACCAGAGAGATAATCATTGCCTGCATCTCCATAAAGAGTGTCGTTACCGGCACTTCCATAGAGAAAATCATTACCATTACCACCACAAAGGAGGTCTGTATATTCCACACCCAAGGGTGCAGGAATCCCTGTATCGGCAACCAAGGTATCATTGCCATCACCACCACCAAGGGTATCACTGCCAGAGTCCCCTTGTAGATAATCATCTCCTTGATCACCAAAGAGGAGATCATTACCTTTACCACCGTAAAGGGTGTCATTGCCAGTACCACCGGAAAGGGTATCAAGGCCCTCATTGCCATTGAGATAATCATTACCCTCCATACCAAAGAGTAAATCATTACCATTTTGGTCATTGTTAGAGTCAATGCTTCCGCCGTAAAGGGTATCATTGCCTTGATTGCCGACGAGGGTATCATTACCGCGATCGCCTACTAAGAGATCGTTCCCTTTACCGCCCAATTCTATATCTTTGCCCTTACCGCCAAAGAGGGTATCATCACCCCCATTGCCATTGAGATAATCATTGCCATTATCTCCATATAATAAATCGCGATCGGCTTGACGTTGCTCTGGTGTGAGTTGGGCATTCCCCCCATAACCAAAGAGATTATCATTACCATTACTGCCTTTGAGAGTATCACTCCCTAAGAAGCCATAAATGGCATCATTCCCATTACCACCATAAATGGAATCATTATCATTAGTTCCCAATAACTGCCCTTCTGTCTGATTAGTGCCTGGAATAGAGCGGACATCGGGCACAGGAATTGCATCAACAGGACACTCTGGATCTTGCGATGGGGGGGAAGGAGGTAATACAGGTGTTGGTGTTGGTGTCGGTGTCGGTGTCGGAACAACCGGGACGGGAGTTGGTGTCGGTGCGGGTGCGGGTGCGGGTGCGGGTGCGGGTGCTGGCGTGGGTGCTGGCGTTGGAGTCGTGATAACAGAGGTTGTCTGTAGAAGATTGCCAAAATCAATGCCACTAACGGTAGTACCTGTTGCCGTCACTGAGACTGTATAAAAAGAATTAGGAGGAGCCGTCTGCTTCGAGTTTTGTTGTGCAACTTCTCGGACAATATAAGAACCCACCCCTAAATCAGGCAGGGTATAATTACCATTTGGATCGCTTTTAACTGCCTGTTCCCCACTGTCAAGTTGATTATTATTGTTGGCATCGATATAAATTACCCAATTGGTCAAACCCTTTTCATTGGCATCTTTTGTGCCATCCCCATTGGTGTCAGAAAATACTTGACCCGTAATCTTACTCGGTTGATAATTCCCGAAATTAATATTAGTAGGAAACTCGCTACTGGTAACAGTAATAGGATTGGGATTTTGAGTCGATTGTTGCCAACCGTTTTGGGGAATTTCTCGGACGTTGTAGGTTCCGGCGGATAAATCAGGAATGGTATAGAACCCATTGGCATCGGTTGTAGCTTTAGTTTCCCCCGTGTCATAGGTGTTATTGCCATTAAGGTCAAGAAAGATTTCCCAATTTGGTAAACCCGGTTCATTAGGGTCTTTTTTGCCATCGGCATTGAGGTCATTAAATTTTTGACCACTAATGGTATTAGGCATGATCACAGGCGATGGAAGATTGCCAAAATCAATGCCACTAACGGTAGTACCTGTTGTGGTCACGGGGACTGTATAAAAAGAAGTTGCAGGAGTCGTCGGCTTCCAGTTTTGTTGTGGAACTTCTCGGACAATATAAGAACCCACTCCTAAATCAGGGAGGGTATAATTCCCATTGACATCTGTTTTAACTGCTTTTTCACCATTGTCAAGTTGACCATTATTGTTGGCATCGATATAAATTACCCAATTTGACAACCCCGGTTCATTTGCATCTTTTTTACCATCCCCATTGAGGTCATTAAACTTCTGACCTGTAATTTGACTCGGTTGATAATTCCCAAAATTAATATTAGTAGGAAACTCGCTACTGGTAACAGTAATAGGATTGGGATTTTGAGTCGATTGTTTCCAACCGTTTTGGGGAATTTCTCGGACGTTGTAGGTTCCGGCGGATAAATCAGGAATGGTATAGAACCCATTGGCATCGGTTGTAGCTTTAGTTTCCCCCGTGTCATAGGTGTTATTGCCATTAAGGTCAATAAAGATTTCCCAATTTGGTAAACCCGGTTCATTGGGGTCTTTTATGCCATCGGCATTGAGGTCATTAAATTTTTGACCACTAATGGTATTAGGCATGATCGCAGGCGATGGAAGATTGCCAAAATCAATGCCAGGAACGGTAATAGCTTTTGCCGTCACGGGGACTGTATAAAAAGAAGTTGCAGGAGTCGTCGGCTTCCAGTTTTGTTGTGGAACTTCTCGGACAATATAAGAACCCACTCCTAAATCAGGGAGGGTATAATTCCCATTGACATCGGTTTTTACTGCCTTTTCGCCACTGTCAAGTTGACTATTATTGTTAGCATCGATATAAATTACCCAATTGGACAAACCCGGTTCATTGGCATCTTTTTTGCCATCTCCATTGAGGTCATTAAACTTCTGACCTGTAATTTTACTCGGTTCATAGTTGCCGATATTAATATTATTAGGAAATTCACCACTGGTAACAGTAATAGGACCTGGGTTTATAGTCGATTGTGTCCAACCATTTTGGGGAATTTCTCGGACTTTGTAGGTTCCGGCAGATAAATCGGGAATGGTATAAGCTCCATTGGCATCGGTTGTAGCTTTAGGTTCCCCCGTGTCATAAATGTTATTGCTATTAAGGTCAATAAAGATTTCCCAATTTGGTAAACCTGGTTCATTGGGGTCTTTTTTGCCATCGGCATTCAAGTCATTAAATTTTTGACCGCTAATGGTATTAGGTTGGAAATTTCCAAATTTATTATCCTTAGAGTCAGTACCACTGGTAATAGTAATCGATTGAGTGGGTTCTGTTATTTTTTTCCAACCGGGCTGCACAACCTCTTGTAATTGATAAGTCCCGGCGGATAAATCAGGGAAAGTGTAATTTCCCTGGGTGTCGGTATTTGTAGTAGCAACAATCTTATTATTGCTAGTATCTACAAGTTGAACTGTCCAACCAGGAATGCCTTTGTCTTCTGGCTCTTGTGTACTATTCTGATTAATATCTCGGTAAACTTGTCCACTGATTTTACCGGGTTGAAAATTAGCAAAATCTTTGCCGGATTCATTTTTTCCGCTTTGGGGTGAAATTACTAATGGATTTGTTGGTGGTGCGGTTAGCTTATAACCATCAGGTATCTGTTCTTGGAGAAGATAGGGTACAGGCTTTTGATTAGAGTCTAATGAAACACCTAATGTATCAAAGAGATAAAAACCAGGGTTGCCTGAAGTGGCTGATGCGGAGACTGTTGTGCCAATCGTTGTGTCGGTAGGATCTATTAATCCATTGTTATTCAAATCCGCGTACAGAGTTAATGTTACTCCTGCAAACCCTGGTTCAGAAATTTCGGGGACGCTATTACCATTAATATCCTCAACTGTTTTGCCACTGATGCTAATTTTTTGGAAGATACCGATATCACGATTGGTAACATCTTTTCCACTCTCCCCAACCACAGTGTAATAATCGGGTTTGGTAGTTCCTGTGATGAGAGGGAAAGTCTGCTGCTGTTTGGTTTGATCAACCTCCGCTTGGACAAAATAGGTTCCTGTGCCTAAATTGGTGAAATTATAAGCTCCTGCCCCGTCTGTGTTTACGCTCTGGGAAGGAGTTGTTTCATCCAAAATTCCATTATTATTCGTATCTTGGAATAGGTTGATCTTCGCTCCTGCGATCGCGCTATCATCGGAAGTAACACCATTTCCGGTTAAGTCATTAACTTCCTTTCCACTGATGGAAAAGTTCTTGAAATTACCAAAGTTAAAATCTACTTGGTTTTGGATGCCTGTGTTGAGATTAGTTCCTGATGTTGGTAAAGTTTGAGTCCAACCCGTTTGAGTGACTTCTGTAACATTGGTTTTGGGTTTAGTATCTTTGAGAGTGTAAGAGCCATCAGCCGCAGTCGTTGTCTGTTGATTCGCAACAGAAACCGTCCAATTGTTAAGTCCTGGTTCTCCAGCATCTTTGACTCCATTTCCATTTGTGTCATCAAAAACTACACCTGTGACAATTGGCCCATACTCATAGGCTCCGATATCAACGGTTCCATTAATAACGCGATCGAATCCCGTGCCACGTTCATCAGTGGTTAGAGACGCGGCAACACCATTATCTCCCTTATCAATGGCAGGACTGTTATCAATAAGCTTATAAGTAAGAGGAGCAGGTGCCTGTGCGCGATTAAGTGCAAGAGTGGATTCGATAACCGTGTTGACATTAGCAACTTTCTGATCTCCTGCAAAGCTAGGGCTGTTGCTGGCTCCATTACCGATAATATTTTTGTTATTAGAGGTGAATGAACCAAAGGCATCGGGAGCATTTGTCGCGGTATTTCCTGCAATAATGGAATTATTAACTGTGAAAGTTCCGGTATTATAAAGACCTCCACCGGAACCGCCTGCGGAATCTGTGGCTGTATTCTGGGAAATTGTCAAGTTAGTTAGGGTTGCCGTAGCACCACTGTTGACAAAAATTGCACCACCAAGGCCTTTTCCGTCTGTGGCTGCACCACCACCCTTAGTTCCCCCTATGGCTGTATTACCACTAAAGGTACTATTGGTAACTGTCAACGTACCAGTGTTGAGGAAAATCGCGCCGCCTAAACCTGCACCACCGCCTCCATTTCCCACATCACCGTTTCCACCGAAAGTTCCAGCAGTACCAGCAGTACCAGCAGTACCGGTTGTGCCACCATTTTGACCAGCTCCTCCAGAGGCTGCGGCTCCACCACCACCGCCGAACCCCCCATTTCCTCCATTTCCTCCATTTCCTCCATTGGTAGTACCAGGAGTGCCACCAGCTCCACCAGTGCCACCAGCACCGCCACCTCCACCAAAGGCACCAGCTCCACCAGCTCCACCAACGGCACCAGCTCCACCAGTTCCTGTCGTACCACCTGTGCCACCAGCTCCACCGGCTCCACCGCCGCCACCGCCACCGCCAGCAGCACCAGCTCCACCTTTGCCACCGGCTCCACCGGCTCCACCATTACCGGTGCCATCACCATTACCACCTACACCACCATTACCACCAAATCCTCCTGGAAGACCCTGTCCAACCGTGACAAAAAGTCCTCCAGCTTCACCCGGACCACCGGTAAGATTACTACCCGCGGATGCCGGCAGACCTGGGCGACCATTTAAGGCATTACTACCGGCACTACCTGTGGCAAAGTCGCTATTACCACCTGTACCACCACTACCCGCAGAACCATTTCCACCGATCGCGCTATTACTAGAAAAAGTGACACCATTAACGGTGACGTTGCCATTATTGATAAAAATACCACCGCCCATGCCAGCACCACCGCCACCGCCAGTAGTTCCTTTCTGGCCTTGGGATTTACCATTGGTGATCGTGAGTTTTTCGAGGCTAACCGTGGCACCATTGTCAATGAGAAAGCCGCGAGTTTTGCCTTGTCCGTCAATTGTGAAACCTTCACCTTTGATATCTGTGAGGCCTGTAATTGCAGGGAGGGTTCCAGTAAGGGATATGTTTCCTTGAAGGGTAATGGTGTCTCCACCCGAACTGATGTTGGCAACCTGAATCGCATTTTGAAGTGAAGCAAAATCTGTCGCGGTTAATGCCAGCAGAGTGCCTTGATAGTTCTGCATTGCCTCTGGAGAAAAGGCTAAAGGCGTTTCAATTTGGCCTGTGGCAACTTCCATCACCCAATTTCCGCCCAGGGAGACATTCCCTGTGATGTCATTACTGGCGGCGACATCGGCTCCTGTTAAATTGCTTAAATCTTGGATCAATGATCCACCATCGGCGGCTAAATCACAGCCATAGAGAATAATATCAGGTCTCTCTGCTGTGGGGGTGGTTCCGTTTAAACCAAACCATTCTTTAAAAGAGTCTCTATACTTCTGGGCATCCTGAAGATTTAAGTCGGTTGAGCCTAGTTGCAGACTCCCCGTTGCTCCATGAGAGAGGATATGAATGGAACTAATATCGGTTCGTCCTTTGAGGATATCGGTAATTTGCGCGATCCCATCTCGATTTGGATCTAAAATGACGACTTCTGTGTTAGGACTGACACTGTTGGTGAGTGTCTGATAGTTATCGACTCTGGGATCAACAAAAACGATAGGATGGCTAAGGGAACTGCTGTTTTGACTTTGATTGGTGGATTCCATTGATGTCACTCCTGGGTGATGAGGTTTTCGGTTTAGTTGTATATCAAAAACTGTTTTATTGGGCTGTTTTGAGGGATGTTTTGTGGGACATCTACTATAGAAGCGTGATGGCGCGATCGTCCGTTTCTTCAATCCCTCATAAGCAGGCTTAGTCCACTTAGAAGTGTCTCAGTTCATTTTGTTCCTGTACCTCCGGGTTTTTTCTTACAGGATACCCATAATTTTGGGTTTTGTTACACCGTTTCCGTAAATTTACGGATTTTTTTTCTTTTTTTATAGTAATTCCCATTAAAGTTGGAACTTCCCATCAGGTCAGAAAAGTTGGGTTTCACTACCGTTCAACCCAACCTAATTGTTTCATTCTTATTAGGAATTACTATAACTAAAAAAATTGACGTAATACCAATAAAAAAACCTGTTTTGATGCTAAGATTGCCTCAACGGATGAATGGCTATGACATAACTTAAACAGGACGCGATAGCCCGAACAAGTAGGGACACGGCACTGCCGTGTCCCTACACAGAACATCCCCCCAATTTCTCTGGGCGATCAAAATTTCTTGACAAACCGTCTCTAAGAGCCAAGGCTCAAGTTATTTCGTGGTACTTCCTTAATGGGGTAGGTTTATATTAGAATCAGCCTTGTTAATTTTCGCAACAAAGCTTTTACTAATCAACCGATTTTATACTGGGTATTAATTTTACTCAAGAGATCAAAAATAAACCGTTACCAAGTTTCTTCTTCGGGATCGGGAGAATTACTCCAGATTTCTATGTCTAAATCATTAAGATATACCAAGGCACTTTGGATCTGTTTTTCTGTTCCATAAAGTTCTAAATCAAACCATCCTTCTTCCGCGGTTTCTTCTAAATTTGCGGCATGAAATTTAATTGTTAATCCGTGATATGATATTAAACGAGAAATAACGGGTTCGTGATGATATTCACTGGGAATGCGTAGGCGGATTCGGGTATGAGTCGGGCGATCGTGTCCGGGTATTGATTCGGGAATATCTTTTGATTGAATATGATGAAACGCGTGAACGGGCTCCGCGGGAATCAGACTTATGTTTTCGGCTAACATTGTGTTTTCCTCAACAAAATATTATGGGGGAATGGGGTATTGGTAATGGGGAATTGGTAATGGAGAATGGAGAATGGAGAATGGGGAATGGAGAATGGGGTTTGCCTTAGGTAAGTGCTGATAGTTTATCGGTGATTGAGCTATCAACAATTATCTATAGTGTTTCCATAAGAGAGGTGAAACTTGTGGCACAGGCATCTTGCCTGTGACGGGCTAAGGCCCGTTCCACATTTACATCTCATTGAAAAATGCTATATTAACTCTTATTTTGCTTCTACCCTTTTCTGTTTCTTTTTGACGTTTTTACATTGCCAATTACCCATTGCCAATTACCCATTACCAATTACCCATTACCTCTACTCTTCTTGAACTTCTTTGATTTTGGTTTTGCGTTCGATAATTTCTTTAATCACCAAGGTGACAACGGCTAAAAAAGCCAGAATCACCGCGGCGGAAAATGCGGATTGAGTGGCATATTGTTTGTAAGATTCCTCAACAAAAAGAGGGAGGGTTTGAGTTTGACGCGCGATGTTTCCTGATACAACGGAGACAGCTCCAAATTCTCCCATCGCTCTGGCATTGGTTAAAATTACTCCGTAAAGTAATCCCCAACGAATATTGGGAAGTGTTACACGCCAAAAAATTTGCCAGTCATTTGCTCCCAAGGTTTTTGCCGCTTCTTCCTGATCTGTCCCTGCTTCTTCCAATACTGGAATAACTTCGCGGGCGACAAAGGGTAAAGTGACAAAGGCGGTGGCAAGTACCATCCCTGGAAAGGCAAATATAATTTTAATATTTGCGGATTCGAGGAAAGAGCCAAACCAACCATTGCGACCATATAATAACACAATCATTAAGCCCGCGACAACGGGTGAGATCGCAAATGGTACGTCTAAGATGCTAATTAACAGTGTACGCCCCGGAAATTTATTTCTCGCGATTACCCACGCGGCACAAAGTCCAAAAACTGTATTTAAAGGCACAACAATGAAGGCTATGATTATGGTAAGTTGTGCCGCGAACAGAAAGTCTGGTGCGGTTAAATTAGACAAAAAGGGTTCTATCCCTTTACTAAAGGCTTGGACGAAGACGTTGAGGGTGGGAATTAAAAGGACGAGGGCAAGATAGGCGATCGCGATACCTATTAATAATCTTTGAGTCCAAGGATTTTCTCGGCTTAAAGGGGCTGGTTTTGGCGATGGTAAATCACAGATATCTGATTGATTTATGTTAGTTTGCATAGCGTCTTCCCCAAGCTTGTAATAGATTAATCGCGAATAACATTAACAAGGAAATTCCTAATAAAACTGTACCGATTACTGTCGCACCTACATAGTCATATTGCTCTAATCGTTGAAACACTAATACAGGCGCGATTAAGTCTTTAAAAGGAATATTTGCTGCGACAATAACAGTGGAACCATATTCACCAACCGCACGGGAAAAACCTAGGGCGGCTCCAGTTAAAATCGCGGGTAAAATTGGTGGTAAAATCACTCGCCAAAATGTTTCCCATTTCGTCGCGCCTAAACTCCACGCGGCTTCTTCAACGTCTCTGTCTATTTCTGTTAATACAGGTTGTACGGTACGCACAACAAAGGGAAGAGATATAAAAATCATCGCGACTCCTACCCCTAAACGGGTGAAGGATATTTTAATGCCAAAAGGGACAAATAATGAACCGATCCAACCATTACTACTATAAACGGTTGCTAAGGTTAATCCGGCAACGGATGTGGGAAGGGCAAAGGGTAAATCGACAACGGCTTCAAGCACTCGTTTCAGGGGAAAATCATAACGGACTAATACCCAGGCCACTAATGTGCCAAAAACACCGTTGATCGCCGCGGCAATTAATGACGTAACAAAAGTGACATCATAGGCGGAAAGCGCGATCGCGCTGGTGGCAATTTCCCAGAATTTGCTCGGCTCTGCCATTGAGGCTTTGAGCAGTAACGCGGCAATGGGAACTAATAACATTAAGGTAAGATACCCTAATGTTATGCGCCAAGGCCAACTTAATTTAGTGATTTTTTTGAAGATGTTGGTTTCCGATGATTGATCGGGTGAAATTGGTGTAACACTCATGGATTTTGGATTTGAGATTTGTGAGAAGAAGGAAGAAGGAAGAAGGAGGAAGGAAGAAGGAAGAAGGAAGAAGGAAGAAGGAAGAGGGAAGAAGGAAGAAGGAAGAAGCAATAACACAAGGGTTTGTGCAATTAAGAATGGGAGCATCTCATTTTTGTAAATTGGTAGTGGGAGCGTCTCGCTCCCTAGATATCTAATAGGGAGCGAGACGCTCCCACTACAGTTTTTTTTGCAAATTTGAAATGCTCCCATTAAGAATGTCCTAACATCTGCTTCGATTGCTATATACAAGACTTACGCGTTTGGGGGTTGTGAGCGAGATGCTCACATTACCAATGGATTCAGAACCAATTGCACAGAAAGATGGGGAGAAGGTGACTAATAATTGTATAAATTCTCTCCCATTGTGGCAGTTTTCTCTATTTTTTGAAGGAGCTTTGCATCTGATCAAAGATGGCTCCGTCGGCAAAGAATTTCTTTTGCACTTCACCCCAACCGCCAAATTCTTGAACAGTCGCAAGATTTTTCACAGGTGGGAATTTTTCTAAGAGTGCTTTATCGGTGATCTGGGTGGGATCGATCGGCCGAAACCCAATTTTGGCAAATTCTTGTTGTGCTTCTGGGGTAAATAAGTATTGCACAAAGGCTTGGGCGACTTCTCGCGTTCCATGTTTATCGACGTTTTTATCGACTACCGCGATCGGGTTATCAATAGACACATTTACATCAGGAATGATATAGGGTAGTTTTTCGCCTTTCTGGGATGCCAGAATAATCTCATTTTCATAGTTAATGAGGACATCGCCTTGGCCTTGTTTGTAGAAGACATCGGAGGCTTCGCGGGCATCTTTGGTGAGTATGGGTACTCCTTTATATACTGTGGTGACATATTCGGTGGCTTTGGCATCGTTGTCTCCGTTTTTGATCGAGGCATTCCAGAGCGCGAGGAAGTTCCAACGGGCAATACCGGAGGTTTTGGGATCGGCTGTAATTAGTTGTACGCCGTCTTTGGCGAGATCGTTCCAGTTTTTGATGCCTTTTGGGTTGCCGTCACGCGTGACTAGGGCTGCGACGGTTTTGGATACGATCGCGTCATTGGGTAATCTTTTCTCCCAACCGGGTTGAATCAGTCCGGCTTTTTCGATCTTACTAACGTCTAGCCCTAATGCTAAATGCACGACATCCGCTTCTAAGCCATCAACGACGGCACGGGTTTGGGAACCTGATCCACCGTAGCTTTGGTTAAAGACTACGGTTTGATTGTGTTCTTTTTTCCATTTTTCCACGAATTTAGGAATAATGGCCTCATGGGCGGCTTTGGTGACGGCAAAGGAGACTAGGGTAATAGTGACTTCTCCTTTTTGTGCTGTTGCGCTTGGGCTACCACTCGTGGGATTGGGGGTACTGCCGGAGGGACTGGGACTACTACTGTTTGTCGGGGCATTGGGGGCACAGGACGCGATCGCGCCACATAATGTCACCCCTGTGATAAATAGCCCAAAAAAGCCTTTAAATGTATGTCCTACCCGGATTTCGCTTTGCCAAAGTTTCATGGAATTTCCTGTTAAAGATTAATCTACGGTTTTTCTGTCGGATTACCGTGTTTCGAGAGACAAAGGAGAATTATACAGAGGAGAGGGTGAGATAGCAAGATTGAATGAGAAGTTTTTAAGATTGAGGAAAAATTTTCGGTGAGGGTATTGTCAAGATGTCAAAGACTATGTTATATTAAAAGAGGTGTGCTGGTGTAGCTCAGTGGTAGAGCACCCGCCTTGTAAGCGGACGGTCATGGGTTCAAATCCCTTCACCAGCTTTAAGAAGTTAAAACAAATTATCCTAACTATGTTAGGATAAAAAGTCTGAGTTGGTTCTAACGGGAAACAGCCGTTAGAGGTAAGGGGGAAAGTTTGGTGTAAGTCCAACACTGTCCCGCAACTGTGATTCGATTTGAGATTTGATACCAAAATCGAGTGAGTCAGGATACCCGCCGACTGCTTATGTCCTTAAGTCCATCTGCGAGGTACAGATGGAAGGTAAAAAAATGAATAATTTACGCGATCGTGTTTGGTTAGGCCTGTCTTTTTCGGCTTTTTTCACTCTGGATTTATTATTAACAAAACCCGCGGAGGCTCATCATGCGATGGGCGGGAAAATACCGACTAATTTTTTTGAGGGATTTCTTTCTGGGTTAGCTCATCCTATTATTGGCTTAGATCATTTCGCGTTTATTGTCGCGATGGGATTATTGGCGATCGGACATCGTTGGGCGCTTTTAATTCCGGCATCTTTTGTGATGAGCGCGATGACGGGAACTTTACTTCATGTGATGCGGGTTGATTTGCCTTTCTCCGAAGTCGCGATCGCGTTATCTGTGATTATTGTTGGTGTGATGTTAGCCCGGAAAAATAATCTCAGTACGATTATTTTAGCAATCGGCGCGGGATTTGCTGGTTTATTTCATGGATACGCCTATGGTGAAAGTATTGTCGGGGCCCAAATGACTCCTTTATTTGCTTATTTAGGTGGGTTTACGGTAATTCAATTTGTGGTAGCCATGTTAGCTTTTGTTGCGGGAGATTTTGTACAGCAAAAGTGGGAAAATCCTAACGCGTCTAAGGCATTACAATTTTCTGGGGTTGCGATTAGTTTAATTGGCGGTTTGTTTTTAACGAGAGCGATTTCTCTCTAACAGTTTTTCGTGCAGTAAAATATGACTCAATGTACAGTTTTTGTTTGTACCGCGTGTGCTAGTGTCTGGAAGGATGGCAAACGTGAGGGTAAAAGTGGTGGTGAGCATCTGTTAGAAAGTCTTTCCACACTCGTCAAAGATTGGGATTTACGCGATAACTTTCACATTCAAGAAGTTGAGTGTATGAGTGCTTGTAGTAATTCTTGTGCTGTTTCTTTTGCGGCTCCGGGCAAATATACTTATTTGTTTGGAAATTTGCCCTCTCAGGGGGAAGAAAGCGCGATCGCGATCTTAGAATGTGCGAGTCAATATTATCATAAATCCGATGGTTTATTACCTTGGGCGCAACGCCCAGAGCCTTTGAAAAAGGGTGTTATTGCTCGCATTCCTCCCCTTTCTTAAGTTGAGGGTAATGACTTTATTTCCTTACACCAGAAACCGGGTTTCTGCTTTTATACTCGCGAGGGAGACGCTGGCACTACTTGAGACGCTGGCACTACTTAAGCTTGGAGAGCACGTCTGATTTTATACTCGCCAGCGCGTCTGATTTTATACTCGCCAGCGCGTCTGATTTTATACTCGCCAGCGCGTCTGATTTTATACTCGCCAGCGAGACGCTGGCACTACTTAAGTTTTGAGATCGCGCTCTTTCCTAATACCTTCGCCATTTTATTAGAAGGTATTGTAATCAGAAACCGGGTTTCTTGGAGCCTATTATTTGGGAATCGAGAGAAACTCATAAGAAACCAGGTTTCTCCATCACGATAACCTAATCATCAAGAGAGAAAATTTCTATGAGTGCCAAAATTCCTGTTACAGTAATCACTGGATTTTTAGGAAGTGGTAAAACTACCACAATTCGTCATTTACTGCAAAATAATCAAGGGCGCAAAATCGCGGTGCTTGTTAATGAATTTGGCGAAATTGGCATAGATGGAGATTTACTGAAATCTTGTCAAGTCTGCGATGAGGATGAAACTCCCAATAATATTATTGAATTAACAAATGGGTGTCTTTGTTGCACGGTGCAGGAAGAGTTTTTACCGACAATGCAAGAGTTATTAAAACGTCGGGAGAATATAGATTGTATTGTGATTGAAACTTCTGGACTCGCGTTACCAAAACCTTTAGTACAAGCGTTTCGTTGGCCAGAAATTCGCACGGCGGCTACTGTCGATGGTATTATTACGGTGGTTGACTGTGAAGCTTTAGCTAAGGGGACTTTGGTAGGGGATCTGGACGCGTTAGAAGCCCAAAGAAAGGCTGATCCTAGTTTAGATCATGAAACTCCGATTGAGGAGTTATTTGAGGATCAATTAGCTTGTGCGGATTTGGTTTTATTGACAAAAGTCGATCGCGTTTCCTCTTCCACACGCGGGAAGGTAGAGGAATGGTTAAAGACGGAATTACCCTCTCGTGTGAAAATTATTGCTTGTCAAGAAGGAAAAGTTAATTCTGATGTTTTATTAGGATTTAATGCCGCGGTTGAGGATAATTTGGAGTCTCGTCCGAGTCATCATGATACCGAAGAGGAACATGATCATGATGATGATATTAACTCAGTTTATTTTGTGGCACAACAGGAATTTGAACCCCACAATTTGGTGAAGAAATTACAAGAGTTAGTGGCAAAAGAGGAAATTTATCGGATTAAGGGGTTTGTCGCGGTTCCTGAAAAACCGATGCGTATGGTTTTACAAGGAGTGGGCGATCGGATTGAATATTTTTACGATCGCGCTTGGAAAAAAACCGAGACTCGTGAGACAAAGTTAGTCTTTATTGGGCGGGAACTGGATCAGGAGAAAATTGAGGCTCTTTTGTAAGGATTAATCAATCCGCGATCGTGCTCTTTCCTATCGTTAAAGACACAAAGACACAAAGGGGTAACTTTCTCGGATTTTTGAGAGACTCTCTATTTTATGTCCTTAGTGTCTTTGTGCCAAGGTGGTAAAACAACGGATCACCTGATAGAATGATGTAGAGAAATAAAATAAACCACTTTGACACAAAGACACAAAGGGGTAAATTTCTCGGATTTTGAGAGACTCTCTATTTTATGTCCTTAGTGTCTTAGTGTCTTAGTGCCAAGGTGGTAAAACAACGGCTCACCTGATAGAATGATGTAGAGAAATAAAATAAACCACTTTGACACAAAGACACTTTGACACAAAGACACAAAATCTTTAGTCGAAACGCGATATAACCATTGTTGGCAACTGTCACCGCGATCAATTGTCTTTTTCCATTAAATGACACTTCATAAATGATCTGTTTGTCAATGGCGATGACTTCAATATCAGAAATTTTATCATCGTGATTTTAGCAGAAAGCGCGATCGCGCTTTCCCGGCTCCCAAAGGCTTCGTGAACACACTACTTTATTTGATCCCGTCGAACGGGCAGAGATCCCGTTACAGGCAAGATGCCTGTACCACAAGTTTCACATCTCAAAGGTCAACGCGATATAATAAAAACTTATAGAAAAGGCAACCTGTCCCAATTGATAGGCCAGTGCCATTGAAAGTTATAGTGACTAAAAGACTAAACGCGAATCAAATACAGATAAAGGTTATAGATATGGCATCCATCCGCGAATTACACCAACAACTCATCAAGAAAGAACGTACCGCGGTCGAAATAGCCCAAGAAGCATTAGACCACATTTCTCAATTAGAACCTAAAGTGAAAAGCTTTCTCACGGTGACACCGGAAAAAGCTTTACAACAAGCCCGCGAAGTCGATGCCAAAATTGCCCAAGGGGAAGAAATCGGGCCCTTAGCAGGCATCCCCATCGCGATTAAAGATAATATGTGTACAGAGGGCATCCGCACCACCTGTGGCTCGCGCATCTTAGAGAATTTTATCCCCCCCTACGAGTCAACCGTCACCACCAAATTAGCCGACGCGGGTGCAGTATTTGTCGGTAAAACCAATATGGACGAATTTGCGATGGGGAGCTCTACCGAAAATTCCGCGTATCAACTTACCCGGAATCCCTGGGACTTGGAACGCGTGCCCGGTGGTTCCTCTGGAGGTTCTGCTGCCGCCGTCGCCGCGGGTGAATGTGTCGTCGCGTTGGGTTCCGATACCGGAGGCTCCATTCGTCAACCCGCGTCTTTTTGCGGTGTTATTGGTCTTAAACCTACTTATGGGTTAGTCTCTCGTTATGGTTTAGTCGCCTACGCGTCCTCCCTAGACCAAATTGGCCCCTTTGGTCGTAGTGTGGAAGATACCGCGATTTTATTGAGCGCGATCGCGGGTTACGATCCCAAAGATTCTACCAGTTTAAATGTCCCCATTCCCGACTATGTGAGAAGCCTAAAACCAAACTTAAAAGCCAGAGGGCAATTACGCATTGGAGTTATTAAAGAAACCTTTGGGGAAGGGTTAGATCCCACAGTGGAAGCGGCCGTTACCACCGCGGTCGAATTATTACAAGAATTAGGTGCGGAAATTTCCGTAGTTTCCTGTCCGAGATTCCGTTACGGTTTACCCACTTATTATATTATTGCACCTTCAGAAGCTTCTGCGAATTTAGCACGTTATGATGGTGTTAAATACGGTTTCCGCTCTGAAGATGCCGATAATCTTTTAGAGATGTATGGTAAAACCAGAGCACAGGGTTTCGGCACAGAAGTTAAACGTCGGATCATGGTGGGAACTTATGCCTTATCCGCGGGTTATTATGATGCTTATTATCTCAAGGCTCAAAAGGTACGAACCTTAATTAAAGAAGACTTCGATCGCGCTTTTGCCCAAGTAGATGTTTTAGTATGTCCCACAGCACCAACAACCGCGTTTAAAGCCGGAGAAAAAACCGAAGATCCTCTAAGTATGTATTTAGGAGATTTAATGACAATTCCGGTTAATTTAGCCGGTTTACCGGGTATGAGTATCCCCTGTGGTTATGATGAAAAAGGTCTTCCCATTGGGTTACAATTAATCGGTCGAGTCTTGCAAGAATCTCGCTTATTAGAAGTAGCTTATGCCTATGAGCAAGCAACACAATGGAATCTACGGTTTCCCAAATTGGCTTAATTGTTTCCCAGAAACCGGGTTTCTGCCCCAGACTCTTGCTTGCAGAAACCGGGTTTCTGACTGATACCTTGTGACAAATGACAATACGGGTAAAGAAACCGGGTTTCTCGTGCAGACTCTTGCTGGAAACGACAACAGGAGCATCTCAAAAAAGCAAAAAAAACTGTAGTGGGTTGGCGTAGCCTGTGCGGAGCATCAGAGCGTCTCGCTCCCTATTAGAGCCCTAGGGAGCGAGACGCTCCCACTACTAATTTACAATTAGGAGATGCTCCCAACGACAACAATGTTTAAAGAAACCGGGTTTCTGGCTGATCCCTTGTGAGAAATGAGAAAAACCTGTAAAGAAACCCGGTTTCTAGCCCAGACTGTTGCTTGAAATGAGAAAAATATCTAAAAAAACCGGGTTTCTACATACAGTCATTAACTATTAATAACTATGTTTCATCACCTTTTAGGTATTACTTATTACCTCTTACCGACTCTCGCGATAATCTATATTTTCGTGTGTTTTTATCTGTGGATCGCCCAAGCAAGGTTTATCTTTTTTCCGAAACGGGAAATTACCACAACTCCCGATGATTTTCAAATTTACTATGAAGATGTCTATATCTCTGTCTCCACTCAAAAAGGAAAAAGTGAAACGATACATGGGTGGTGGATACCCAGAGATAATCCTTCCCAACCCCCCCTGCAGGGGGGGCGAGTGGAGCCTAGGCTAATTGATAGAGATTTTACTACCATTAAGCCCGGGGAAAATGAACAAAATCTGCCCAAACCAGGGGGAGTTTTATTGTATTTGCATGGTAATGGTTCTAATATTAGTGCGAATCTTAATCATGGACTGAGATTTTACAATTTAGGTTTATCGGTATTTTTAATTGACTATCGGGGTTTTGGCAAAAGTATAGGGAAATTTCCCACAGAATTACAGGTTTATCAAGATACAGAAATTGCCTTTAATTATTTAGTCAAAGAAAAAGGCATTGCTCCCGAAAATATTATTATTTATGGCCATTCTTTAGGAGGCGCGATCGGGATTAATTTAGCATCAAAATATCCCAATATTGGTGGAGTAATTATCGAAGGTTCCTTTACTTCCCTGCTGGAAATGACTAATTATCTCAGACGTTATTGGATATTTCCCATAAATATGATCTTACATCAACGCTTTGATTCTATTAGTAAACTTCATCTGTTAAAAACACCACTTTTTTTTATTCATGGTGCTGCCGATGAAGTTGTGCCTTTTTATATGAGTGAAAGACTATTTGCCCAAGCACCCGAACCCAAAGAATTATACATTGTACCCGGAGCCAATCATAATAACCTCGCCACCGTCGCGGGTGATGACTATCTCCACAGAGTACGCGAATTTCTGGAACAAGTCTGGCTCAATAAGTAAAAATGCTTATTAGCAAATCTTATCAGAGATAAAAATAATTCAAACCCTTGATAGGATACCATTTCAGGAAATTGATGCCATAATATAAATCAATAAGAAAACATTGATTGTCACCGGTAGGTCCAAAATGAATACAGATTTCATCAATGGTGTGTTACTCGCGCTGATTAATGGGGCAATATGTATCTCCTTACCCATTTTTCTATCTTGGACTATGGGAAAGAAAGCCACAGGAGCCTAAAATAGAATAAGATTCCCTTTTTCCTTACTCTCGATACCCCGGAATGAGATTGTGTTTTTCCCCAAAAACCACAATCTCATTCCTTGTTGTGTTAAGATCCTTTAAAAAATGTCCCTTGAAAGTCACAATCTAAAAGTGATTATTTTATTATAAAACAGAAAAAAGGGAACACCCAAGGATTAGGAGTAGTGAATATGTTGAATATCGATGAACTTCCTGAAGGCGGGATGGGGATCAATCTCATGTCGCAGATAGCAGATGAACTCACTTATACACGAATATCGGAGAAACAAAATTGTCTGCTCATTGCTAAAAATTATATAGAAGCAGATACAAATGCTATCTCTGGGACTCCAACCAATGGTATGTTAGAGCATTTGATTGATTCTGTCACGGGCTTTAACTGGTTGAAAGGAAAAACTGATGGCTCGGAAAATACTCCCGTGTCTGCTTACAAAATTCACTTGCAAGTGAATACTGATTTGAATGCGTTAGCAAAAGTTTTAGAATGGTTTGATCAATTAGAGACATTACAAATTCCCAAACCGGTTTGGTGGAAATGTAGATTAGCTCTGGGGGAAGGGTTTACAAATGCTGTGCGCCATGCCCATAAAGATTTACCGATGGAAACTCCCATCACCCTAGAAACAATTGTGTTTCCTAGTCGTATTGAGATTAGAATTTTGGATTACGGTGAACCATTTAATTTAGAAGAAAAAGTGATGAAAAAGCATAATTCTAATGATTTATCTTTTTCCACGTTTAATTTAATGGATGAAATTCAATCTCTTATCAGTTGAGGGTTTTCTTGATAGAGATAACATTTTTTCCTCCCTTCTCGGTGATAACCAGAGAAAATGTCTCCACATTTCGTCTTGATTCGGGTGCATTTGCTATCTCATTTAGATATTAAATCCATAAAAAATGCTCTGGGCTTGGTATCAATTCTCCAGTTAGCTTGAGTCATGGTATTCTCGATCTTGAGATTTGTGTTAGAATACGCTTGTTGTCCCACTATTTTAATACAGTCATGTCTTTTGTTGGTTTACATATTCACAGTGATTATAGTTTACTCGATGGCGCGTCTCAATTACAACCCCTTATTCAACGTGCTTTAGAGTTGGGAATGCCCGCGATCGCGCTCACGGATCATGGTGTGATGTATGGCGCGATCGAATTAATTAAAACTTGTCGAGGCAAAAATATTAAACCCATTATCGGTAATGAAATGTATATCATTAATGGGGATATTACCAAAAGGGAAGCCCGTTATCGAAAATATCATCAAGTCGTTTTAGCCAAAAATACTCAAGGTTATAAAAATTTAGTTAAACTTACCACTATTTCTAACTTAAAGGGCATCCAAGGAAAAGGGATTTTTGCCCGTCCTTGTATTAATAAAGATTTATTAAAAGAATATCACGAAGGATTAATAGTTACCAGTGCTTGTTTAGGGGGGGAAATTCCCCAAGCAATTTTACAAGGCCGTCCCGATGTTGCTAGGGAAGTAGCAAAAGAATATAAAGAAATTTTTGGCGATGATTATTATTTAGAAATTCAAGATCATGGTTATCAAGAGGAGCGTATTGTTAATGTCGAAATTGTGAAAATTTCACGGGAATTGGATATTAAAATTGTCGCGACTAATGATTCTCACTTTGTTTTATGTAGTGATGTAGAAGCCCATGATGCTTTATTGTGCATTCAAACGGGGAAATTAATTGTCGAAGAAAAACGGATGCGTTATAGTGGGACTGAATATTTAAAGTCTGCCGAAGAAATGGCGCAATTATTTCGCGATCATTTACCCGATGAGGTGATAAAGGACGCGATCGCGAATACTTTAGAAGTCGCGGATAAAGTGAAAAACTATGATATTTTCAACGAGCCACGCATACCTAATTATCCCATTCCCCCCGAACATACCGCGGATACTTATGTAGAAGAAGTGGCATGGAAAGGACTTTTAGAACGCTTTAATGCTAAATCCCGTGATGAAATCAAACCCGCCTACAAAGAAAGGATGGAATATGAACTCAAAATGATTCAAAAAATGGGATTTTCCACCTATTTTTTAGTCGTTTGGGATTATATTAAATATGCCAGAGATAATGGGATTCCCGTAGGGCCAGGACGGGGTTCCGCCGCCGGTTCTTTGATCGCGTATACCATGAAAATCACTAATATTGATCCGGTACATCACGGATTATTATTTGAGAGATTTTTAAACCCTGAACGGAAATCTATGCCCGATATTGATACGGACTTTTGTATCGAAAGACGGGATGACATGATTAAATATGTCACAGAAAAATATGGAGAAGATCACGTTTCTCAAATTATTACCTTTAACCGCATGACATCAAAAGCGGTATTAAAAGACGTGGCGAGAGTATTAGGTATTCCCTATAAAAAAGCTGATGATATGGCGAAACTGATTCCTGTATCACGGGGCAAACCGGAAAAATTAAAAGTAATGATTTCCGATAAAACTCCTGCACCGGAATTTAAACAAGCTTATGACAATAATGACGTTTATGAAAACGCAGAAACGGGAGATCAAGTTACAGCCCGTCAATGGTTAGATATGGCTATTCGCATTGAAGGAACTAACAAAACCTTTGGGGTTCACGCCGCGGGAGTGGTAATTTCTTCACAACCATTAGATGAAATTGTTCCCTTACAAACGAATAATGATGGCTCTGTCATTAGCCAATATTATATGGAAGATTTGGAAGCCCTGGGATTATTAAAAATGGACTTTTTGGGCCTAAAGAATCTCACAATTATTCAAGAAACCGCGAAGTTAATTGAAAAAAATCATCATATTCCTTTCAATTCAGATCAGTTACCTTTAGAAGAAAGAAGGGCAATTGCCATTCGTGCTAAAGGGGATTTAAAAAAACTTCCTCGCGATATTGAGAAAACCTATAAACTCTTAGAAAATGGGAATTTAGAGGGAGTTTTTCAGTTAGAATCATCGGGAATGATTGATATTGTGAAAAGATTAAGACCTTCTTGTATTGAGGATATATCGTCGATTTTAGCTTTATATCGTCCGGGGCCTTTAGACGCGGGTTTAATTCCCTTATTTATTAATCGGAAACACGGAAGAGAGGAAATTAAATACGATCATCCATTATTAGAACCGATTTTGCAAGAAACCTATGGGACTTTGTGTTTTCAAGAACAAATTATGAAAATGGCGCAAGATTTAGCCGGATATTCTTTAGGACAAGCGGATATTCTTCGCCGGTGTTTGAGTGGCTCTACGCAAATTGTAGATGCTGCTACCGGAAATTTAGTTTCCTTAAAAGAAATTGCACAATCTCCTGAATATTGGTTAGGTCGAAAAGTCTTTTCTCTCAATCTTAATACTCAAAAAATTACTCAACAAGCAATCACAGAAATTCATCAAAATGGAGTTCGGGATATTTGGCAAATTACCACGAAAACGCATCGGAAAATTAAAGCAACTGACGATCATCTTTTCTATACACTCTTAGGATGGCAACCATTAAAGTCTTTTAAAATTGGCGATCGCGTGGGTTTAGCCAAAACTATCCCTATTACGAATCAAAGTCAAATATCAGATGCTCAAATCAAATTAGTCGCCTATTTAATTGGAGACGGTCATTTATCCACGAAGAGTCCATCTTGTAGTTATTTTTGTAACAGTGATCAAGAATTAATAGATGATTTTAATGCCTGTGCCAAAGAACTTTTTGGGAAACCAGCACCCATTGATCATCAAGTACATCCGGGGCGAAAATCTGTTACTTATGCCCGAATTGGATTTGTTTCTTCTTTCAATAAATGGGTAGATAATCATATCAAACGAGCTCACTCTAGGGATAAAGAAATTCCCCAATGGGTTTTGACATTATCTCGGAAGCAATTACAACTTTTTTTAGGAACTTTATGGTCAACCGATGGAAGTTTTGATATTAGCATTGGTCATACAGACTATACGTCAACTTCTCCAGTTTTGATCAAACAAATTCAACATCTACTACTACGTTTAGGAATTGTTGCACTCTTTAATGTCAAAACCATTCAATATAATGGTAAACCTCACATTTCTTATCGAGTCCAAATTACCGGACGAGAAGATATGCTCAAGTTTTGTGAATTAATTCAGCCTCACTTGAGTTGTTATAAAGCCCAACAAGCACAAGTCTGTTATTTATTGATCAAAGATAAAGTTCGGAATCAATCAAAACATACAATTCCACCGGAAATTATTACACTAATTGCTCAGGCAAAAAAAGCCAGTCGGATGACATGGGATAAAATTGATCAGGCTGTGGGAATGCCAAGGGGTACTATGTCTTCTGGTTTAAATTTCCAGAAAACACCCTCTCGTAGTCTATCTCGTCATCCTGTGGAAAATTTTGCGATTGCCTTTCAAAATGACCAATTAAAAGCGATCGCGGAATCGGATGTTTTTTGGGATGAAATTATTGGGATTGAGTATATAGGCAAAGAAGAAGTCTTTGATTTAAGCATTCCCGAAACTCATAATTTTATTGCCAATGATTTTATTGCCCACAACTGTATGGGTAAAAAGAAAGCAGAAGAAATGCAGAAGCAAAGGGAACTCTTTATTGACGGTGCAACCAAAAATGGAGTCCCACAAAAATTGGCAGAAAAGTTATTTGAGCAAATGGTTCAATTCGCTGAATACTGTTTTAATAAATCCCATTCAATGGCCTACGCGTATGTCACTTATCAAACGGCCTATTTAAAGGCGAATTATCCCGTTGAATATATGGCCGCCCTCTTGACGGCTAATAGTGGCGATCAAGATAAAGTGCAGAAATATATCGAAAATTGTAAACAGTCAAATATCATGGTGGAAGGGCCTGATATTAATCGCTCTGAGGTATATTTTACTCCCCTTAAGGATAAAATATTATTCGGTTTTTCTGCCATTAAAAATGTCGGGGAAGGCGCGATCGTGGGGATTTTAGAAGCCCGACGGGAAGGGGAGTCTTTTAAATCTTTAGCCGAATTATGCGATCGCGTAAATTTACAAACCCTAAACCGTCGGACATTAGAATCATTAATTCTGTGTGGAGCCTGTGATAAGTTAGAACCCAATGGCAATCGACAACAATTAATGAAAGATTTAGATGGTGTAATGAAATGGGCACAGGAGCGCAAAAAAGACCGCGAAACAGGCCAAGGAAATTTGTTTGATTTATTTAATCTGAATGAGGAGAAAAAATCCGATCAGACAAATTATGAATCAGCCCCTAAACAGCCCCCAGTTGCCGATTTTAATTTGCAAGATAAATTAAAGTCAGAAAAAGAGTTATTAGGCTTTTATGTATCGGAACATCCCCTAAAAACAGTAATGAGAATTAAACCAGTTTCCGATGCTATTACCATCGAAAAATTCGCCGAACAAAAGAATAAAAATGTGAAGTTAGTCGCGATGATAAGTAGTATTAAACCCGTGACGACAAAGAAAGGCGATCGCATGGCTATTATCCAATTAGAAGACTTAACCGGGCGTATAGAAGGGGTTATATTTCCGAAAACCCATGAACAAGTTCAGAAGTTACTAGAAGCCAATGCCATTGTCTTAATTAATGGCAAAATTGATAAACGGGATGACTCTTTTCAAATCATTATTGAAGACATGAAGTCAATGGATAGTATCAAGTCGGTAATTATGTCAGACATTATGCCAGAAATTGTGATTGTGCAATTAACACCCCTGGAAATCGAAAATCGCGAAATAATGGATAATCTCAAAGCAATTTTAAAAGAATATTCTCATCTGCAAGAAGATTCAAAAGTGCCCGTGGGTGCAAAAATAATCGGTGGAAATGAATCGCCATTTATACGTTTTAGCGAAAATTACTGGGTGCAAAATTCTACAACTACCTTTGAGCGTCTCAAAAATGCCGGATTTAATGTAGAATTATTTTCAGCCAATTAGACAAAGAAACCGGGTTTCTCACCGTTATCTGGGTTAAGAAACCCGGTTTCTCTGGTTTTTTTTAAGTCTAGTATTAGGAAGGGAAATTAAATAACTTGAGTATTGGGTTTGCTAGTTTCGCACAAGGACCAGAAAGCAGGCTAGAAGTCTGCAGGGAGCATCTCATTTTTGTAAATTGGTAGTGGGAGCGTCTCGCTCCCTATTAGCTCCCTAGGGAGCGAGACGTTACAGTTTTTTTTTGCAAATTTGAGATGCTCCCAGCCTGCACTACTTTATTAAATTCCTTATCAAGTTCTTAAAATGAATTTTAATCGGGTTAATAGACTCACCAAACACCCTAAGATAAAGGTATAAACAAATCCCCTCAAAAATCCTTTAATAGGATTAACCGATGTCATCTCAATAATTGTCTTTTCCCAGCCATTTAAAATCAAAATGGGCCAGATTAAATTGGCAAATCCCATATATCCTAACATGGGGTTAATCCCATTATCAATAAATAAGAAAAAGAACGGTTTTAAGGGAAATACCTCCATTAATATTGTTAAACCAATCAGAAACGCGATCGCGAGTCCCGTGGTGATAAACAAATAACTCATCGTTGCGGGATCTTTCTTAATTCCGCCCTGATATGGTTCAAAACATAACCCCAAAATCAACCAATAAAACCCCCATTGATAAAGATTGTGAATAAATTTCTCGGTGACACTACGGGGATTTCGACAAAAAATGAAGCCGACTAAACCTATCCCTAAAACGGCTAAAATTGTGGGGACGACATATCTACCCTGTAAACCAATTAAGACAACCCCGTTGAGGGAAAACATCACAATTGTAATAATCAAAAATCGTTGGGGTTTCCAATGATTTTGACTACCCCCCTCCTCCGGTCTGGCTTCCAACCAATGATAAATTAAATCCCCCGCGATCGTCCCTGGAATCACAATAAATAAATACTTGAAAAAATCCGAGTTAAATATCCAACTTGAATCCAGTTGAAAAGGCCAATTTATATAAATTTTTGCTAACCATATTCCCTTTACCCATCCTTCCACACCCGCGGACAATTTTAGGGCAAATAATAATCCCAAAAATCCCACTCTTAACCACCAATTTGAGCGAGTATAATACCAGATAATTGAACCAATGATAGCCATATTGGCTAAAACCATCAAGATAATATCACTACGTTTTAAAGATAAACCCACTCCATCAGGATAAGTTATACCACCAATAAAATAAAGTCCAATAATCCAAGCAGCAATTGTTAAACTTTGTCGTATCCAACGAGGCCAAAAATCAGGCAAACGCACAAACATGAAACAAATAATGACAAATCCCTTTAACGCGTACCACCATTTTTCCCAATTTTGATCATCATTAGGATCGATGACAGTTGGGCGCAAATGTTGAAGTAAAATCGCAAAAGCAACTAATAAAAATCCCCTTTGCAAAATACCGAGTAAAATTTGTTTTGTATCCCATCCTTTGGCAATACGACGAGATAAGGCTAAGGGAATTGCCGCCCCCATTGCGAATAAGAAAAAGGGAAAAACTAAATCAACCCAAGTTAAGCCAGGTAATTTCGGATTAAAGTCATGGGTAGGGGGGGGAAGTTGTGCATGATACATCCACGCGGGTAATATTTTCGGTGCAATAGTCCCCGATAATACCATTGCTAAAACGGCAATTCCTCTTAGGGCATCTAAGGCATCGGCACGTTTAGTTAATTTGACTTCCTGTAATACTGTTTGATTCGTTATAATGGTTTCATTTCCTGCACTTTTACTTTCCATATTACTCCTTTATTTCTGTTGATTTTTCGCGGTAGTAAAACTTACCCGAAGAAACCCGGTTTCTCAGATCAATCCTGGGTTTATCTCTCAAGGCTGTAGGAAGAAACCGGGTTTCTAGCCCCATTAACTTAAAACCATCCCCCAAATGTTTGCGAAAGTAATTGGCGAACTGATTGGTAACGATTCGGAGTAAAACGTGGGAGATAATAACGATTAGTACGCCACCCAATTTTCAGCATTTTACTATTATATAAGTATCCTGATAAATAGTAACGGGAAACTGTTTTTACGACTTGAGGATTAACGGCACCAAAGGGATAAGCAAGATGAGTCCCAACAGTGTTGTTTTTATCTAACCCCTTCAGGCATTTTCTTAATTGTTTTTGAGCTTCTGAGAGTTCTTTTTCCAAAGCTTTTTGCGGAATCTGAGTTAAATTTTCGTGATTTAATCCATGAGATTGAATATCATAAAAACCTTCTTGATAACCTTTTCTTAATTCGGAACAACTTACTTTAGGTAAAACTACCCCATGTTTCCCTAAAAACGCGGGATTGATAAAAAGGACAACCTTGGCTTTTTTGTGATATTTTTTTTGTAGTCTCTCTAAAACTGGTAACACATGAGTATGGATACTTTCATAACCATCATCAAAGGTAATCATTACTTTCTTTTGTTTCTGATTTTCTTTAGGAATAGGCTTTTTTTCAGGACTTAAAAAATAATCATAGATATCTTGAGTCGTCATAAACCAATAGTTATCTCGTAATAAAGAGTCTAAAAAAGCCTCGAAATCTTGTTGCTTATAGTCTGTGGAAAAGGATTGTCGTCGGGGGGGGTTCTCTTGGGGATTTTCCAGATTAATAATATCGTGAAATCCATAGACAGGAATTTCTACCGTTAATATCTTTAAGCTCAGATTAAATCCTATTAAAGCGATCATGAAAATTAATAAAAAACTCAAAAATTTATTTTTTCGTAGCATCCGATTAAAGGGGAACCCTGTTGATAATTTATTAATCAAAAAAGTCATTAGGACAACTCCATGTTAGAGTAGTATGAGGGGATCTGATACCAGAGTGGGCTTCTCCCTTGGGTTTACTCAACTGTGGGAGCATCCACCGGAACACGATCGCGCATCCATTATTTTACCCCCCTGGGATACAATAATAAGAGCAATCTGCTAAAATCTATCTTGGTTTTTCACCTGGGTTGCTAGTTAGATTCAGAAACCCCCTTTTTCCATATCTTGTTGGAGATGATAGTTAGACGCGATTGGATCGAGTCCAACGGCTGAAATAACACTAAGAAACCGGGTTTATTGTAGCTAATTTTTTCTCCTTTGTCACTTTTGTGATTTACTATTTAATGGGTTAGTGATATAGTAGGACAATATTTTATCATCTTTCGGATTCTATGACACCATATTCTTCCAAAATTGACCATAATCCTAGATTAAACAGTAGCATTATTAAGATAGATCAACCCTCATCAACCCGGATGAAAATTGCCGTACTTTTGCCCGTCTATAATGAAGCTGAATGTATTGAAAATACATTTGATGAGATTTTTCTCTTTTGTCAAAAAAATACCCAGTATCATTTTTTCTTTGTCAATGATGGCTCAACGGATCAGACAAAAGACATCTTAGAAAGAAAAATTAATGCGGTTACTTATCATCCCATTGATATAATTTCCTATCCCTATCGTCAAGGGAAAGGGGGCGCAATTCAAAAAGCCGCGTTGCAGTTAGACGCGGATTATATTTTCTTTATGGATGGTGATTTAGCCTATTCCTTAGAACATCTGAAAATGCTTATTTCCTCACTAGAAATTTATGATATGGTGATCGGATGTAGAAATCTCGATCGCGCTACGGGCGGCCCGGAGGACCATCGCGCTAACTTTAGAAATCTGACTCTCACTCGTAAAATCTTGGGAAAAGGCTTTAATTGGTTAACCCGAAAAATCTTAAATTTAAGATACAAAGATATGCAAGCGGGATTAAAGGGATTTAGAAAAGAAGTGGCGAAAGAGTTATTTCTCCGACAAACAATAACCGGATTTTCCTTTGATGCTGAACTTATTTATATTGCCACAAAAAAAGGATATAATATCGGGCAAATACCCGCGAGAGTCGCCGAAGATCATATTTCCAAAAATTCAACGGTTAACCTGATTAAAGACTCTATCAAAATGTTTGGATGTTTGCTGAAAATTCGTTACAATGATTTGATGAAATATTATGAATAAGGTAATTTTATTAAGTTTTGATATCGAAGAATTTGATCTACCAGAAGAATATGGTCAAACTTTAAATGACTCCGTTAAATTCTCCATTTCTCGCCTAGGTTTATTAAATATAATACAACTTCTGGAACGACTCAACATTCGAGTTACTTTTTTTGTAACGGCAAATTTCGCGTTACATCATCAAAACTTAATTAAAGCACTTTCTCAACACCATGAAATCGCGTCTCATGGTTTTTATCATTCCCAATTTGCCCTAGAAGATTTAAGTCTGTCTAAACAGACTTTAGAAAAGATAATAGGTTCAGAAATTTTCGGGTTTAGAATGGCAAGACTCAAACCCATTAAAGATATCGAAATACAACGGGCTGGTTATCGTTATAACTCTTCCATGAATCCCACTTATCTACCCGGAAGGTATAATAATTTTCATAAACCTAGGACTTTTTACTATCGCGATCGATTACTCAATTTACCCGTTTCTGTCACCCCCTTAATTCGTTTCCCCTTATTTTGGTTAAGCTTGAAAAATTTCCCTTTATTCTTAATCAAATTTGCCTCCTCTCTGACTATCAAACATGATTCTTATCTCAATCTTTATTTTCATCCTTGGGAATTTACCGATATTTCCCAGTTTCCTCTTCCCTATTACATCAAAAAAGACTCCGGGGTGAAAATGTTACACAAATTAGAAACCTATTTAACTTGGCTGAAAACTCAAGGTACTTTTATTACGATTTCGCAATTCCAAAAAGGTTTAGATAATGCTTAGGCAACTTAACTTTGGCGAAGAAACCGGCTTTCTGGCTTAAAATATTCCTGAGATGAGAAAATTGGGTTAAGAAACCGGGTTTCTGACTTAAGATATTCCTGAGATGAGAAAATTGGGTTAAGAAACCGGGTTTCTGACTTAAGATATTCCTGAGATGAGAAAATTGGGTTAAGAAACCGGGTTTCTGACTTGAGATATTCCTGAGATGAGAAAATTGGGTTAAGAAACCGGGTTTCTGGCTTAAGATATTCCCGAAGATGAGAAAATGTTAAGAAACCCGGTTTCTGCATAAGGAATGGAAATTAAATAACTTGACTATTTGGTTGGTAGTTTCGCCCTTATGCCGGAAAGCAGGCAAGATGCCTGCACTACTTTATTAATTTTTCATTCCTAAGTAGAATTATGTTAAATAAAAACGGGACATTTTTTCAAGATAAACCAGGATTTAAACAAGTGTTAATCCTGGGGAGTATTTTTTTTGTGATCTTGTTAGCCCTTGCCTTAAATCGTTATTATAGCTTTGGTGCTACTTATGATCATGGCTTATTTGATCAAGTGTTTTGGAATAGTATTCACGGGAAATTATTCCAAAGTTCCCTATCTTCCGTTGCATCGAGTGATCATATAATTGATCAGAAATTACCCTTAGTTAATTATATTCATTTAGGACAACATTTTGTCATAGATTTTTTATTATGGATGCCCCTTTATGCCCTCTTTCCCTCTGCCGTTACCCTGGTAATTTTACAAGTAATCTTAATTACCGTCGCGGGATTAATATTATATCCCCTCGCGAGACATTATCTCTCAATACCCCTATCTGTAATGATAGTCGCGAGTTATTATGGTGCGAATGCGGTGCTCGGACCGACTTTAGATAATTTTTATGAACATTGTCAAATCCCCCTATTTATCTTTGGTTTACTTTTAGCATTAGAAAAGCAAAAATGGGGGTTATTTTGGGGATTAGTCGCGTTAACATTAGGAGTGCGAGAAGACACAGGAATTACCTTATTTGGGATTGGTTTATATTTAGTATTGAGTCGTCGTTATCCCCGTTTAGGATTAGCATTATGTACCATTAGCTTCGGTGCGGTTGCCATAATTACTAATTTCATTATGCCTCTTTTTTCCCCTGATAGCTCACGATTGTATTTAGCCTCTTATTTTAGTAAATTTGTCAAATCAGAACATCCATCGACTTTAGAGCTATTGTGGGCGATTATCAGTCAACCTCAAATCATTTTAGAGGTGTTTTTAACGAATTTAGATAAAAGAATCAGATATTTATTAGGTCAATGGTTGCCCTTAGCTTTTGTGACAGCATTTTCTTGGCAGGGGTGGATAATGTCCCTATTTCCGTTTTTAGTGATTTTTCTACAACTTAACAATCCCCTCGCCTTATCTATTAATAGTCGTTATACATTAAGTGTTGTGCCGGTAATTTTTTATGGGGCGATTTTGTGGTGGGCGGAAAATGGGGATAAATTTCAACCCAAAATGAAAAAGATTTGGGTAGGATGTATCGGGTTATCCTTATTTTTTATGTTAACATCTAATCCCAATCGCGCCTTATATTTTCTGATTCCCCATTCGATTCAGCCTTGGGTGTATGTGTCATTAAATCAACAATGGGAACACGCGATTAATTTAAAGAAATCGATCGCGCTAATTCCACCGGAGGCCAGTGTTTCCACGACAGCATATATCGTACCGCATCTATCGAATCGGCGAGCAATTTTGCGATTAACCGCGATGCAATATATCAACGATGAAGGTAAAATCAAAGATATAGACTATGCAGTAGTGGATATCTGGCAATTACGACAACCGGAATTAGTCGCGCCCGTTGACAGAGAAAGAATAGAAAAAATCATCCCCTTTATCGATCAGGCGATAGTCGCGGGAACTTATGGAGTGATCTCGGTGATAGATGGCACAGTGGTAATACAGAGAGGTGTTACTACCCCCCCAGAATTATTACCCACCTGGTTAGAATTACGAAAAGTGATTGTTCCCCTGTTAAAAGGGATTTAAAGTAATTTTGCTCCAGAACGCGATATACTGCAAAGGAAAAGAAACATCAAGGCAGGAGCGTTATGACATCCTATGCAACCTCCACTGCTAGAGCCGAAATGAGCGAATTACGGCGACTCAAGGGCATACTGCCACCCGAATTACAAAGTTGGGTAACAGTGGAAAAAACAATAGAAGTGAATCCGCCTCTGATTCGTAGCGAAGAAATTGGCAAAGATCAGGTGGAGATTCAAATTGACTTAGTGCGCTGGGAACAATTGGCAATGGATCAGCGAAACTTGCTATTTTGGCATGAAGTTGCCCGCGTTCAAAATGATACAATTCCTAGAGACGGCTGGGAAATGGCGGCTTTAGCCATAGGTTTAGGGGGAGCTGTTGGAGAATTATGGGTGCAGGATGGGTTATTATTACTTCTAGCCTTAGCTTTATGCGGTGTTTCCGGTTGGCGGCTTTATCAGAAGAATAATGGCGAGAAAACTTTAAAAGAAGCCATAGAAGCTGATGAAAAAGCGATCGCGATCGCGACGAGATTTGGTTATAGTCTGCCCAATGCTTATAAAAGCTTAGGGAGTGCGTTAAAAACCCTGATTGAACAAACGCCGAAAAAGCGACAAAGGGCAAGATTTGAAGCACGACTCCAAGGGCTTAAACGCAGTGCTGCTAAGGCCAAATCGAAAATGAAGGGTGACACATCTACAATTCCAAGTAGTCAATCAGAAGACATCTACAATCTCTAAATCAATCAAGAAGGGAAAAGGGAAAAACGGGGAAAGTGGATCAGGCTCAAATCGAGAGAAGGAAATTCCCTAGGGAGGCAAATTTCTCACCGACTCGCCCTGATCCCCGAATAATTGACCGAATTAATTAATGAATTAATTCATTTTCTAGGTTTCTTCGACTTGGCTGATCAACACAGGAATTAAAATCAGGTCTTCATGGTCAATCCTATCCCAGAGGCACAATTTCAGGTAACTTATGTGGGCGAAATTCCCTTGGTGCTTTTGCCTTCACGCTTAAGTGTGCTTGAGGCTTTAACATTTAAACGCACCACTCAGCAACTTTTCTCTGGAAGTAACATCCCACCCACAGTGATTTTTGATTTTAGTCAAACCACTTTTATTGATAGTAGTGGCATAGGGGCTCTGATCAGTAATCTCAAAATGGCTCGTCAAAACGGCAGTAATTTAGTTCTTAGAGGTGTCAACACTCAGGTAATGGCTGTGTTTGAACTCACCAGTTTGGATCAAGTATTAACCTTTGAATCATGGCAGACACCTCCATCTTGCCACGATCATCATATTGATAGCAATCAATTACCCATAACTCACCCCTCGATTCATTCTTGGGTCAAGCGTTTAATGGATATTGTGGGCGCGATCGTGGGATTAGCCATTACCGCGATCATATTTCCATTGATTTTAATCGCGATCGAATTAGACGATCCGGGCCCCATCTTTTTCGGGCAAATTCGTTGCGGTTGGATGGGAAAACATTTTCGCATCTGGAAATTCCGTTCCATGTGTGTTAATGCCGAGGCCTTAAAAGACCAAGTGCAAAACCAAGCGGAAGGTGCCATATTTAAGAACGATAATGATCCACGGGTTACGCGAGTCGGGCGGTTCCTCAGACGTAGTAGTATTGATGAATTACCCCAATTTTGGAATGTACTTAAAGGCGAAATGAGTTTAGTCGGAACTCGTCCTCCCACTCCCGATGAAGTAGAACGCTATGAGATTCCCCAATGGCAGCGTTTAGATGTCAAACCGGGGATGACTGGAGAATGGCAAGTTAATGGACGCTCTCAAGTCAAAAATTTTGAAGATGTCATTCGCTTAGATTTAAAATATCAGGAAAACTGGAGTCTCTGGTACGACATTAAACTAATTCTCAAAACAATCTTCATCCTGTTTAATAAAAACAGTGGTGCAATGTAGGCAATGAATGATGAAGAGCTAAGACAAACAACAAGTCTCGAAGTACAAACCGATCGCGAGTCCTTAACCGTGGTTTGGCAATGGTTTGAACAATTCAGTCAAACCCTTATTGGCGATACCATTCAATGGCAATGTAAATTAGCTTTAACGGAAGGGTTGACGAATGTGATTGATCATGCCCACAAATCATTACCCGAAACGACTCCTATTGAGTTAGAGTTAAAAATGTTTACTCATAAGTTAGAGATCAGAATTTGGGATCGAGGTGGACCCTTTAATTTTAAGCACAAACTCCACTGGATTCTACGCGCGGGACTGATTCCCGTCGATGATGAACATCATAGGGGGCTTTTTTTAATGTATAAGCTTATGGACGAGGTGTATTATACTCGCCTCCAAGATCAGCGCAATTGTCTATTACTAATTAAACGTTTAAAATAGGGGTAATTTGTTGATGCTCAGGAGTATTCCTTGGCCTATGTCCCAGTCTTTGCCTCTCGTCTCCTCGCGTGAGAGGATCTTAGCTTGGTTATCTGATCATGTCCCCTCCTCGCGTGTCCAACATATTTTAGGGGTGGAACAGATGGCCGCCCAGTTAGCACATCATTATGGGTTAGATCCGATCAAAGCCGCGTACGCGGGATTAATGCACGATTTAGCCAAATATTTTAAGTCGTCTGTGCTTTTGGATCAGGCTCGTGCCGAAGGATTGGAGTTAGACTCGATATTAGAGACGACTCCCCATCTTCTGCACGCGGATGTCAGCGCGATCGTCGCCAGAGATGAGTTTGCCGTCTATGATCGAGAAATATTAGACGCGATCGCGCATCATACATTAGGACAACCCGGAATGAGCCCCCTCAGTTGTGTGGTATTTATCGCGGACTGTCTGGAGCCGAGTCGTGGTGATACAGCGGAATTACAAACCCTCCGAGCGCTCAGTTATGAAAATCTCTATACAGCCCTGTGGCATACTTGTGATTATTCCATCAAATATTTACTTGATAAACGCGTTTTAATTCACCCCCGCACCATCCTTACCCGTAATTGGGCTTTAGAGAAATCTAAAGCATCCGGCAAAGGCCCTGGCTCCGGCAAAGGCGAAACAAAACTCATCTCCCATTGCCCAATCCCTAATCCCCAATCCCTAATCCCCAATCACTAATCCCCAATCACTAATCCCCAATCCCTATTCCCCAATCCCTATTCCCCAATCCCTAATCCCCAAAAAACATTGATGTTAGAACAAACTCAAATGCCCTTAAGCTCAAACTCTGCCACCGTCACGGTAGAAGATTCAAACACAGACTCTTACAACCTCGCGTTAACGATCATTCAAGCCGCGTCAGACCGCAAAGGTGGTAATATCGTGTTGTTGCGAGTTGGCGATGTCTCCTATTTAGCCGATTATTTTGTCATGGTGACAGGTTTTTCCCATGTCCAAGTCCGCGCTATTTCTAACGCGATCGCGTCTCAAACAGAAGAAGAACTAGAACGACTCCCCCTACGGGTGGAAGGTCAAACAGAGGGACATTGGCTCTTAATGGACTATGGCGATGTCATTGTCCATATTTTCACCCCAAGAGAGCGGGAATTTTACAATTTAGAGGCATTCTGGGGTCATGCAGAACGCGTCGATCTGTCCAGATTCCTGACAAGCAATTAAAATAGGGACTTACTGAAACCCTAGACAATTCGGGACAATCCATGAATTCTAAGTAAGTCCAGGCTCAGGATCAGACCACCGTTATCGGGAAGCGTTAAAGTTCCTACCTTGGGATGCTTGCCAGTCCCAAGCCCCTTAACCGAACAGTTAAACAAGCAAGGGTTTATTCAAAGCTAGTGCTGTTTGGATAGTACCGACTGATAACTTAGCCGAGGCACACATTACTGAAAAGGTCAGACACAACCATGTCTAACTATGTTTTTGTTCTTGATACCCTCAAAAAACCTTTAACTCCCTGTAAGCCATCAATAGCACGAAAGTTGTTAAATGCTGGCAAGGCGGCTGTGTTTCAATGGTATCCATTTACCATCATTTTAAAAAAGGAGGTTGATGCCAATCCTGAACCACTGGAACTGAAACTAGATCCCGGTTCTAAAGTGACAGGAATTGCACTAAAACAAGGCAACAAAATTATTTTTGCTGCCGAGTTGATTCATCGAGGATACGCGATTAAATCTCGTCTTGATTCCCGTCGCGCTATTCGACGTTCTCGACGAAACCGAAAAACTCGGTATCGTCAAGCTAGATTTCTTAATCGCACTCGTTCAAAGGGCTGGTTAACTCCCTCCCTACAACATCGAGTAGAAACGACGATGACTTGGGTGAATCGCGTTCGTCAACTTGCACCCATTGGATCTGTGTCTCAAGAATTGGTGAGATTTGATCTGCAAAAGATGGAGAATCCTGAAATTTCAGGGATTGAATATCAGCAAGGGGAATTACAAGGTTACGAGATTCGAGAATATCTACTTAATAAATGGGAGAGAAAATGTGCTTATTGTCGGGCAGAAAATGTGCCGTTACAAGTGGAACATATTAAACCCAAAGCTAAAGGTGGAACTAATCGAATTTCCAATCTTTGTCTTTCTTGTGATATGTGTTACCAGAAAAAGGGGACTCAAGATATTGGGCAATTCTTAGCGAAAAAGCCAGAAGTTCTTCAACGAATTTTGTCTCAAGCTAAAAGACCTCTTAAGGATGCGGCCGCGGTTAATTCAACTCGGTGGGCGCTGTTTAATCGACTCCAAGAAACAGGTTTACCTGTCTCAACGGGTTCAGGTGGATTAACTAAATTTAATCGAGTGCGATTAGGTTTACCCAAATCACATTGGTTAGATGCCGCGTGCGTGGGAAAAGTTGATTCACTAGAGATTCTGACAACTCAACCATTATGTATCACCGCGAAAGGATGGGGATGTCGCCAAATGGTTCAAAATGACAAATATGGTTTTCCTCGAAAGAATTATCGGGCTAAACAAAAAGTGAAAGAATGGAAAACGGGTGATATCGTTTCTGTAATCAAAGGAAAATGGGCACCAATAACAGGAAAACGGATCAAAACGGTTCGATTTCAGGGTAATTTTGATGTCCGATTAGATCGCTCAACCGTGATCTGTGTATCTCGAAATCACCTCAAGGCTATTCATCGCCTTGATGGATACGATTATACCTTTGTCTAATTTTGTCGATATTTGTCTAGGAAAAATGATGGAGGGTTTCCGTGTCAGTCTGTCCAGTTCCACCAGAACAACGTCCTATTAATGAGTACCAAGAATTGAAAGAATCTTGGTTCTTTAGTTGGGTGTTGTTGGAATGGCCTCGATATCTGGGAAAACTCCTTTGGATCTGGGGTGGAAGTTGGTTAATAGTCGGCCCGATCGCGGCGGCTAGTTTTCCCCCCCTGAAATATCCTGGTAAATTTATCCTTAGCGCGGGAGCAGGAGCCTGTTTTCTCTTAGGATTAGTCCTATTGAGGCTTTTCTTGGGATGGTATTATGTGCGATCGCGCCTCTTAAATACCACCATCGTTTATGAAGAGTCTGGTTGGTATGATGGTCAAACCTGGACAAAAACTCCAGAATTTATCGCGCAAGACCAACTTATTCTTAATTATCAAGTCAAACCGCTCCTGGGACGCGTCCAAAAAACCATCTATGGTTTAATCCTTGTCTTGATCATAGGCGGACTTATCTGGATTATCTTATGATTTATGATGGGATTAAACTAAGTTGCCTTGATGGCTCAGAAACAAGGTTTCAGTCTAGTTTCGTTCCCAATCGAGAAACCGGATTTCTTCGTCTTGGTATTAAAAAAAGTCTTACTCTTCAATCCCAAATCGTAAATCAGAAATTGATATGACTAGAGGAAAACGAACACAAGCACCGGAATTAACAGTCAGACTTCTGCGAGAAGGGATAATGGAATCATGCCATCACGTTCACGCGGTGGTCTGTGATAACCGGGGTCGCGTTCTATCCGTAGCCGGAAATTCCGAAACCGCGACTTTTGTGCGTTCCTCACTCAAACCCTTTCAAGCATTAGCCGTGACAACCACGGGGACATTAGAACGCTTTGAACTCACAGATCGAGATTTAGCCATTATCTGTAGTTCCCATCAAGGTACGATCGAACAAGCACGACAAGTCTTTAATATCTTGTGGCGCAGCGATGTCGATCCGTCTAAACTTCAGTGTCCCATACCTGACGGGAAGGACAGTCCCCTCAAGCATAATTGTTCAGGTAAACACGCGGGAATGTTGGCCGTCTGTCAACAACGGGTTTGGCCTTTGGAAAATTATCTGCGTCAAAAACATCCCATTCAACAATTGATTATTACCAAAATTGGTGAACTATTGGGAATGCCCGCCGAAGAGTTTATCAGTGCCCGCGATGACTGTGGAGCTCCTACCTATTTTATGCAATTGGCACAAATCGCGATCCTTTATGCCAAATTAGCCTCTGGGGATAATTTGGATATGGAACGTATTATCCGTGCTATGACTCATCATCCCGCGTTAGTTGCTGGTGAGGGCTGTTTTGATACGGAATTAATACGTTTGACGGAAGGGGAATTGGTGAGTAAGTCCGGCGCAGAAGGCGTACAATGTATTGGCCGTGTGGGAGAAGGTATGGGTTTAGCGATTAAAGTTTTAGATGGGGCAAAACGGGCTAAGTATGCCACCGCGATCCATTTATTACAACAATTGGGCTGGATCAGTCCCACGATCGCGGAGACTCTTTCGGAGACTTACATGACTTTAAGTAATTTTAAGCGTTTGGAAGTGACAGGGGAATTATCCCTCCTCTAGTTTTCTGGCTCAATTTTTCTGAGGTTTGGCCTAGCAAGAGGCCTCTTCGTTCTATGATGAAAGAAGAGTTTGCAATCCTTAACATTTCAACAACATAAATATGGCTAGTATTCAATTTTCCAGAGGTATTGACGAAGAGGTGATCCCTGACGTGCGTCTCACCCGCTCTAAAACGGGGACACAAGGAACCGCGAGTTTTACGTTTGAACGTCCTCAAGCATTAAGCCGCGCTAGAGAGGAAGAAATTACTGGGATGTATCTTATTGATGAGGAAGGGGAAATCTCTACGCGTGAAGTGAAAGCGAAATTTATCAATGGAGATCCGGTGTTTTTGGAAGCTGTTCATATAATGAAGTCGGCCGATGAATGGGAGCGCTTTATGCGCTTTATGGAACGCTATGCTAAAGATCATGGTTTAGGTTTTACTAAATCTTAAGGAAGAAGGAAGAAGGAAGAAGGAAGAAGGAAGAAGGAAGAAGGAAGAAGGAAGAGGGAAGAGGGAAGAAGGAAGAGGGAAGAGGGAAGAAGGAAGAGGGTTAACAATGGATAATTAACAATTAATAATTATCCATTGTCAATTGTTAATTATTAATTCCCGAATCCCGAATCCCCATTACCTAAATATTTTTCTAATACTTATGTGCCGCGCTCTTTCCTTTCTAAAAGCTTCCTTTTTTGGTCTCAAAATTAAAATTAATTAATAATGATTTTTAAAGGCAAATTTTATGACACAAATTCCTCACCCGGATACAGCCGGAATTATCATTAATTGTGCTATTATTACCGTCAGCGATACTCGTACCCCTGAGACTGATACCAGTGGTCAATTAATGCAACAATTACTAAAAAATGCCAATAACAAAATTATTTATTATAACATTATTAAAGATGAACCTTTAGAAGTAAAAGAAAAAATTTATGCTTTATCTCAAAGAGCAGATGTCGATGTCTTAATTTTTCATGGAGGAACGGGTATTGCTCCTAGAGATACGACTTATGACGCGATCGCGTGTTTATTAGAAAAAACCTTATCCGGTTTTGGGGAATTATTTAGATTTTTAAGTTATCAAGAAATCGGTTCAAGAGCAATGGCATCGCGCGCGATCGCCGGAATTTACCAAGGAAAAATAATTTTTTCTCTCCCCGGTTCTAGCAATGCCGTAAAACTGGGAATAGAGAAGTTAATCCTACCAGAATTAGTGCATTTAGTCAAACAAATTCGAGGTTAAAAGCCACAGAGGAAAGAGGAAAAAAAAGTGCGTGATCGAAGGGGGGAGATTTACCTCTTTATGTCTCTGTGTCTTTGTGGTTAATCCCCCCAAATCCCTTCCTTCTCCCCATCCATTTTCCGATGAAATCTTAGTGGCATAAACCCGTTTTTTTCGGAACACCCAAGACACAAAGCCACAGAGGAAAGAGGAAAAAAAAGTGCGCGCTCGGAGGGGGGAGATTTATAGTAATTCCTAATAAGAATGAAACCGGTAGGTTGGGTTGAACGGTAGTGAAACCCAACTTTTCTGACTGATGGGAAGTTCCCACTTTAATGGGAATTACTATACCTCAAAGTGTCTCTGTGTCTTTGTGGTTAATCCCCCCAAATCCCTTCCTTCTCCCCCTCCATTTTCCGATGAAATCTTAGTGGCATAAACCCGTTTTTTTCCGAAGCACTAAGACACAAAGCCACAGAGGAAAGAGGAAAAAAAAAGCGCGATCGGATGGGGAGATTTACCTCAAAGTGTCAAAGTGTCTTTGTGGTTAATCCCTAAAAATACCTTCCTTCTCGCCAACTACAAGGATATCGGAGGCACAAAAGCCCTCTTAAACGCAAAAATTTGGGGAGCATCCCACTAGGATAACATTTGCTTTTTGAGAAGAGCAGTAGCCGCGTCACGATCTAAAGGTCTGGAGAAGAAATATCCTTGACCCAATTCACAACCTAATTGTTGAAGTTCCGTCATTTGTTCAGGAGTTTCCACACCTTCCGCGATGACATCCAAACCTAAATTATGAGCTAAAGTGACGATCGCGCGGACAATTTGTAAAGGTTGCGTTCCACCGTCCGCTCCTTGCTTTCCTAAACGACTAACAAAAGAACGGTCAATTTTTAAAGTATCAAGGGGAAAACGATGTAAATAACTTAAAGAAGAATAACCCGTCCCAAAATCATCAATAGACAAGCGAATATTACGCTCCTTAATTTGCGCTAACATCGTCGTAGCTAACGCGACATTTTCCATAATCACACTTTCGGTAATTTCCAACTTTAAATTTTTCGGATTACAAGCAGTTTCTAGGAGAATTTCATCAATTTGTGAAATTAAATTCGCTTGACCTAACTGTTTTCCCGAAAGATTTACACTCATGGTCAATTGAGAAGAAGAATTAACACAAGAGAGTCTTAATAAATTCAAATCAGCTTTACTTATTTCTTGATTTTGGGAATTATCTTCTTGTTCTTGATTCAATAAACTCTGCCAAATTCGCAATTGTTCACAGGCTTCCCGTAATACCCAAGTTCCCAAAGGAATAATTAAACCCGTTTCTTCTGCCACAGGAATAAATTGGGCAGGAGACACTAATCCTCTGATCGGATGTTGCCAACGCACTAGGGCTTCAAATCCAGTAATTACGCCCGTTTTCATCGAAATAATAGGTTGATAATGTAGCAAAAATCTCGATTTTTCCTCAGGATTAATTGAGGGTGAAATCGGCTGAGAAATGGGATAATTATCAGGGGTATTCCAAGATGAAATAATTCCTGATTCCGGTGCAATTTTCGTAAATTCTGGAGAAAGAATTTGGAGAGGAAAATAACAATTTTCTTGAATGACTCGCCTGAGTTCAGTTTCTAATTCTAATAAATGACGAGTTTGATCCTGCATTTTGACATTAAAGACTTCGTGACGAGACTTTCCTAATGCTTTGGCACGATACATCGCGATGTCCGCGTCTCTTAAGACTTCTTCGGGATTTTTGTAAGGCAAAAATAAGGTTTTATTGGGTACTTCTAATCGATGTTCTGCTAATTCTCTTGGACTGACAACAATACCAATACTCACAGATGTAAAGACATCATGGCTTTCTAAATAAAAAGGCTCTTTTACCTCATGATGAATTTGGTTAGCTAAAGTTAAGGCTTCTTCTAAATTATCAATATCTTCTAACAAAACTGTAAATTCATCTCCACCGAGTCTGGAGACGGTATCTGAGGGCTTAATACATTTTTCTAATCGCTTGGCAAAAGTGACAAGAAGTTTGTCCCCCATGATATGCCCTAAACTATCATTGACTATTTTAAAGCGGTCTAAGTCTAAAAAGAGAACCGCAAATTTGTAATCAGGATATTCTAACGAACGACGAATGGCTTGACCTAATCTATCCATAAATAGAGCGCGATTTGGTAATCCTGTCAGTGCATCGTGAAAGGCTTCATGGAGGAGTTGTTGTTGGGCTCGTTTGCGCTCAGTTATGTCTCTAATAATAATTTGTACCGCCATTTTCCCTTGATAAGTCGCGGGGATTCCGGCAATTTCTACATCAATAATTCCCCCATCTATTATTCGGACTAATTTTTGTTCCGTTAGATTCATGGTTTGATGGTATTTAATAATATTTTCCAAGCTGATTTGCAAAACATCAATATAGTCAGGATGGACAAAAGTTAAAAAGGGCATTTCTAAAATCGCTTCCGGTGAAATAGCCCCCATTAATTTTGCTCCTGCGGCATTAATATAAACAATTTTACCCTCACAATGAATGGCTATACCTTCCGGGGAAAGTTCTACTAAACGACGATAGCGTTCTTCGCTTTCTTTCAGAGCTTTTTCTGTGTTCTGGCGTTCTAATTCTGTCTGATGGGCTGCAATAAAACGTCCGATACTTTGCGCCATTAATTCGATAATTTCCCCTTCGTGGGATTCAAAGTTTTTTGTTCTGATTTTTGGGGCTGAAAAACTTAAAGTTCCGTAGATTTTTTCATTAACAATAATAGGAGTACCAATAAATGATTCTTGATTAATTTTTTGCTTGAATTTATTATTATAGTTTAAACTTTGACTAAATTGAGTATAGTAAATCGTCCTTCTTTGTTCGATAATAGCATCATAATAAGTGTCGGTTAAATCAAATTCTAAACCAGGAATTAAGTCTGGTTGTTCTGATTTCACAGAACGCAGGATAAAAGAGCGATCTATGACTTGACCAATGATCCCTGTAGATAAACCAAATATTTCACAACCCGCGAGCAGATAATCGGCAAAAAGTTCTTCAAAATTTTGATGATTATAGGTGGTAATTCGGTGTAATTGTTTTAAATTTGTACTAAAAGCAGCTAAGGCTTTAGATTTGAGTAATAATTCTTGTTCGGAACATTTCCGTTCTGTAATATCGGTTTGAATCCCAACAAAGTGGGTGAGATGGCGACGGGAATTATAAACGGGTGCAATGGATAGTTCGTTCCAAAATAGAGAACCATCTTTACGGAAATTTTCGAGGACTACATGACATTCCCGCCCCTCATCAATGGCTTCTCGTAATTCGTTTAATTCAACCTGACTTTTGTTGTCACTTTGTAATAAACGACAATTTTGACCAATTACTTCATCCCGTTTATAACCTGTCATCCGCTCAAAGCTAGGATTAACGAAAATAATAGGATTATCCGCAACTGTCGCATCGGTAATCACAATGCCATTACTACTACTTTGAATGGCTCTTTCCATTAATCTTAAACGATCTTCGGCGTGGGCCCGTTCGATCGCGGTTGCCAGAACATTCGCGATCGCTTCTAAAAAATGAATATCATCTTGATTAAAGGAACGAAATTTAGAGCTATGAGCACCTAAAATTCCCCAAACAGGAGTGTCATAAGTCAGAGAAGAATCTTCTTGCCAGTCAAGTCTCTTAGTCGTTTTTATCCCTGGAATAATGACACTTAAACCACTAATTACACGATGGTTATGCAGGAGAGGAGAACCACTAAAACGAGTTTCTAAAGGGAGGTCTTCTACGACGACTGGTTTGCCCAATTCTAAAGTATAACCGGCTTGAGATTTATGAGAAGCACTAACTGTAACATTTCCCACCATTCCTTTTTGCCAACCGACACCTGCTTTGAGTAAAAAAGCATGATTTCCTGGCATTAATTCCAAGAGTTGAGAATATTCGACATTGAGAGTTTGGGCGACTAACGCGACCGCTTGATTCATTAATAATGATAAATCAATTCCCTCTAAGGCTTCTTGACCTAAATACGCGACGGCCGCTTGTTGACGGGCTCTGGAGTGAATAGACGCGAGTAATTGTTTTTCGACAAATTCGGCTTGTTTACGTTTAGTAATATCATGGTGAATGCTCATGATCGCGGTAGCAGCATTAAATTCATCGTAAACATACATGAAATTGCTTTCACAAATGCCTTCACTACCGTCTTGACGCACAAAAGATATTTCTCCACTCCAACGCGCTTTTTCCTGTAGACTGTTTAATATCTTTTGTGTCAGAATTACTGCGTCATTTTTTCGATATAATTCTTCTGGTTTTTTTCCAATAATTTCCGTTTTAGTATAACCAAAGATTTCTGAAGCCGCGGGATTCCAATCAATAATTTTTCCCTCAATATCAGTTAAAATTACTCCGTCGTGGATATGCTCAAAGGTAAGAGCTTGTCGACGCAGAACTTCTTCTGCTTGTTTACGATCGCTAATGTCAGAACACACAGATATAATTACCTTCTCTCCGAGCAAAGTAAAACTTTTCATCGAGAGGGCTGCCCAAAAAAACGTACCGTCAGCTTTTTTCAGACGCACTTGAGCTTCTCGCACATCCCCCTTGGTTTGTAGCATAGCTAGTAATATTTTATAGTCAACTGGGTTGTGGTAAAATTCTCGTAACTTACGACCCAGTAATTCTCTTGTTGGCACTCCGAAGATGAGACCAAATAGATCATTGCCATAGAGAATAACACTATTTTTAGCCTTGCTGATGCCCATTGGTACGGGAGCCGATTGCGTCATCGTTTCCCATAAATGTTGTCTAGGTTCCCAAGGGCTTGCTGGCTCTAAGGTCGAAGCATACTGAGTCTTTCTGGGGATTGCCTTAAGTTTGCGATACATCCATTTTACTTGTCTTTGTTGCACAATGAGACTCCTGCACTTCTAGCAATTTCCTCTAAAGCTATTTATGTGGTTATTGATCCCTGATTGGTCATCGTCGATAATTTTTTTTGATCTCTCGTATCCTATTTTACTTTTTATTCCTCTTTTTTTGCTTGTTTTTTGAGGAAACTTTAAGAAAGTATATTAATCTTAATATTTATTTACATTTCTTTGATGTTTTTGGGGATTGGGGGTTGCGGATTGAGGGTTGGGGATTCATTTTTCCTTGTTACCTGTCACCTTTGTGTGGATTTGAGAGGGAAAACCTGTTGGTGTCCGAAGCGCGATACGGTATCAAAGTACAGATTAACCCTGATAATTCTGGTAATACGGTATTGGGGTTCTCTATTGGGTGAAAATATAGATTTTTTTTTGACCGCAGATGCACGCAGATAAACACAGATGAACGCGGGATTACCAAGTATTAACCCATAGGTCAAGACGAGGACAATTACTTTTATAAGCACTACCAACAGTCGCATTAATTCTTAATAAATTTGACCGATAACGGGACAATGTATATCCTTTAATCTGGCTCATAGTAACACCACTGTATCATCATATTCTTCTGTATATTCAATGGCTGATGATTTGCGTGGGACAGGCATCCTGCCTGTGACGTAAATATAGTTGCTCATATAATTTCTCTTTAGTAGGACTATTAACAAAGACTTTACCGCGAATAATCTCTAAATTGTGATCGAGTTCTGCTTCAATGACTAATACCGATTGATGAGGATATTTTTGTCTAATTTCTGCCAGTGTTAAGACATCTTTTTTATTAGGCTTTGTGATGAGAGTTTTTATGATGATACTCCTATTGCATCATTACATTACTTTTATTGTACCCATAATCAACCCGACGATCGCGTGTCGGAGTCAAAAACTGTTTACCAGTAACTCTCCAGACTATCACAATAAGATAAACTAAACCTACAATTATAACTTTATATCTCCAAAGGAGAATACTGAATGTTAGAAGCTTACCGCGATCACGTTGCCGATCGCGCCACCTTGGGTATCCCTCCCTTACCCTTAAATGCTACACAAACGGCACAATTATGCGAACTCCTGCAAAACCCCCCTGCGGGAGAAGAAGAAACTTTATTAGAATTATTGCGCGATCGTGTCCCACCGGGTGTGGATCAAGCCGCCTACGTTAAAGCCTCTTTTTTAACTGGAGTCGCGAAGGGTGAAATTACTTGTCCCCTGATTAATTCCCAATCCGCGGTGTATCTCCTGGGTACAATGTTAGGGGGCTATAATGTCCAATCTTTAGTGAGTTTATTAGAATCAGAGGATCCCGCGATCGCGTCCTCCTCCGCCGCCGCCCTTAGTAAAACCTTACTCGTTTTTGACACCTTCCATGATGTCTTTACTCTGGCAGACTTCAACCCCTACGCGAAACAAGTGATCGACTCATGGGCGAATGCCGAATGGTTTACCAGTCGTCCAAAACTCCCTGAAACGGTGACAGTTACCGTCTTTAAAGTCCCCGGAGAAACCAATACCGATGACTTATCCCCCGCGACTCATGCCACCACTCGCCCCGATATCCCCTTACACGCGTTAGCCATGTTAGAAACCCGTCAACCGGGTTCATTAGAAACGATCGCGCAGTTAAAGAAAAAAGGCCATCCCGTCGCATATATCGGTGATGTCGTGGGAACAGGTTCCTCGCGGAAATCAGCCATTAACTCTGTATTATGGCATATTGGTAATGATATTCCCTTCGTTCCCAATAAGCGATCGGGGGGTTATGTCTTAGGAAACGCGATCGCGCCAATTTTCTTCAACACCGCGGAAGATGCCGGAGCCCTGCCCATTCAGTGCGATATCAGCAATATGGAAACCGGAATGGTGATCACAATCCATCCCTACAAAGGCGAAATCACCAATGAAGCAGGAGAAGTCATTTCCACCTTTACCCTCAAACCCGACACCATACTCGATGAAGTCCGGGCAGGAGGCCGCATACCCTTACTCATTGGCCGCACCTTAACCGATAAAACCCGTGACGCCTTGGGATTAGAACCCAGTCCCCTGTTTACGCGTGCCCAAATGCCTACGGAGACAGGGAAAGGTTACACTTTAGCCCAAAAAATGGTCGGAAAAGCCTGTGGTTTACCCGGAGTGCGTCCGGGTGCATCCTGCGAACCCGTGATGACAACAGTCGGATCTCAAGATACTACCGGCCCCATGACACGCGATGAATTAAAAGAGCTCGCGTGTTTAGGATTTAGTGCCGATTTAGTAATGCAAAGTTTCTGTCATACCGCGGCTTATCCTAAACCCGTAGATGTCAAAGTTCATCAAGAATTACCTGATTTTATCGCGCAACGGGGAGGGGTAGCATTACGCCCCGGAGATGGCATTATTCACTCATGGTTAAACCGGATGTTATTACCCGATACCGTGGGAACCGGAGGCGATTCACATACTCGTTTTCCCTTGGGAATTTCCTTTCCCGCAGGTTCGGGTTTAGTTGCTTTTGCCGCAGCTTTAGGCGTAATGCCTTTAGATATGCCAGAATCAATTTTAGTGCGATTTAAGGGAGAATTACAACCCGGTGTAACATTACGAGATATTGTTAATGCCATTCCCTATGTTGCCATCCAAAAAGGGTTATTAACGGTGGAGAAAAAGAATAAGAAAAATGTCTTTGCCGGACGCATTATGGAAATAGAAGGATTGCCCAATTTGAAAGTGGAACAAGCCTTTGAATTAACAGACGCGACCGCGGAACGCTCCTGTGCGGGTTGTACAATTAAACTAAGTGTAGAAACCGTTTCTGAGTATATCCGTTCTAATGTTGCCTTATTAAAAAATATGGTAGCACGGGGATATGAAGATGCTCGCACAATGATGCGTCGGGTGGCAAAAATGGAGGACTGGTTAGCCAATCCCGTATTAATGGAAGCGGATGGCGATGCCGAATACGCGGAGATTTTGGAAATAGATTTGAATGAAATCAAAGAGCCGATCGTCGCGGCACCAAATGATCCCGATAATGTGAAATTATTGAGTGAAGTTGCCGGGGATAAAATTGATGAAGTGTTTGTCGGTTCTTGTATGACAAATATCGGTCATTATCGTGCCACCGCGAAGGTATTAGAAGGGGAAGAACCCGTCAAGGTACGTTTGTGGATTTGTCCGCCAACACGGATGGATGAAACGCAATTAAAAGAGGAAGGAATGTATGATATTTTTGAGGTTTCGGGTGCGCGTACAGAAATGCCCGGATGTAGTTTATGTATGGGGAATCAAGCGCGAGTTGAAGATGGTGTAACAGTGTTTTCCACATCGACACGGAATTTTAACAACCGTATGGGGAAAGATGCACAAGTGTATCTGGGTTCCGCGGAATTAGCAGCCGTTTGTTCGATGTTAGGACGGATGCCAACGGTAGAGGAATATTTAGAGTTTGTCGCGAAGAAAATTGATCCGTTCGCAGGTGATTTGTATCGTTATTTGAACTTTGATCAAATTGCCGGATTTGAGGATCAAGGGCGAGTTGTGTCTCAGGAGGCAGTGGCTAAATTTGAGGAGTTGTTAGTAGGGGCTAAATAGGGTATAATGGTAGGGTAGGCGAAATACCTACCCTACTATTCTCCCTTTTTAAGTGAGAATGATGAGTGTTAAAAAATCACTTGTTTATCCTCTAAGTATTATTAAATATGCCGAAAACACAAGACACAAATCTCATAAAAAAAATCAATAGTTATGATGTTTCTAGTCAAGAAATATTAAAACAATTACTGTTTTTAGGCTATGCTAAAGAAAATATTTTATTAAATTCTGACTTTTTAGGAGCTAACGGTCATATTTTTTTTGCTGAGATTATTGTTTTACCAGAAAATCATATCTTACATACCAATCCCATCTTAGTTATAACAATCCCAAAAAAATCAGAACGCTTTAACTATAATTGGCTGAAACATTGGCAGGAATCAGGTGCTAAAGTATTAATTTGGCATGGAGAAAGTATCAAGGTATTTGCGTTAGATGAAAACCATAAATATTATGAAATACCCCCCTTTATTCCCAATATTCAAGAAATAGCAAATTTAAAAAATAGACATCATTATCGTTTAAAATCCAGCTTATCTCCTGGTTATGATTTAAAAAATATTTTATCCAAAATCCATGATCACTTATATGGAAACAGTAATATTAGGATTCCCTCAAGATTAGGAATAGAGATACAAAAATTACTATTATTCAAAAAATTTGATGAGGAAAAACCCAATGAACAATGTGATTTTTGCATAACGGGTCAAGAATTACCAGAAAAAGGCAATCATCAGATGATGGTTAATCAAGAAAATCTTAAGCAGGTATCAGACAGAATCAGAAATTTAGCTCAAAAATATAACTTAGCAAAAGATGAACAGAATCAAATTAGTGATATAGAATTAAATGATGAATCAATTTATTATACTGTATTTCACTTAGAAGGTATTTCCTTGAGTAAAACTCCTAGTGATGTCTTAGGAGATGCTTTAGAAATTTTTAGAAGTTATGTTATGAAAAGAGAAGGGGGACAATTTTTCACCCCTAGACCTGTGGTAGAATTAGCATTAAAATTAGTTGGTTTTATGGGAAAACCCGATCAAACCTTAGCAGATATTAGTTGTGGGACTTCTGGTTTTTTACACCAAGCCAGAAGGATAATTATACAATCAGCACTGGAAAATAAAATCGTAAGTGAATGGGAACACTCCCAATTAATTTCAGATTTATTATTAGGCGTAGAAGTAGATAAAGACCTTGTACAAATTTCTAATACATCACCAGAGTTAGAAAAACTACCTCAAAAAATTGTTGAACATCATAATAGTTTACTCCCTTTTCAACAGTGGAGAAGGTCATTATTAGAGCGTCTATCTCCTAATTCTAGGGCTTTTATGGTAGGAAATCCTCCCTTTGGTACAAAAATCACTGTAAAAAATCGAGAAATCTTAGAATCATTTGCTCTAGCAAAAGCATGGAAAAAAGATAGCAAAAACCGATGGATTTCTACATCAAAAATAGTACCCCGTTCGCCTGATATATTATTTATTGAAAGAAATCTAGAACTATTAAGGCCAGAGTCAGGTAAAATGGTTCTTGTTGTTCCATATCAAATCTTAAGTGGTCCCCAAGAAGGTTTTGTCAGAGAATGGTTAATGACACATTGTAAAATTCTAGCTGTTATTGATCTTCCTGAAGAGACCTTTCAACCTTATACCGGAACAAAAGGAAGCTTATTAGTAGTGGAAAAACGCAAAAATCCTAATCCTTTATGGGAAGAGGAAGCAGATTATGCTATTTTTATGGCAAGACCGGAAAAAATAGGACATGATCGCAGAGGAAGACCTATTTTTAAAGATAACATTATTGACATAGATTTACCAGAAATTAGTAAAGCTTATGACGCTTTTTTGCAAGTAAATGACCCAAGTATAATTAGTCAAAAAGCATTTATAATTTCTTCAAAATCTATTAGACATTCTAATGGGATTCGTCTTAATGCAGCTTATTATGAACCAAAATCTTCTGATTTACGAAAACAGTTGATTATTTTAACGGAACAAAACCCAGATTTTCTTATTTCTCCCTTAGGAGAATTAGTAAGTAATATTTTTTATCCTGGTCGCTTTAAACGTGATTATACAGATGATATAGAGGATTCAGTACCTTTTCTGGGAGGCTCTAATATTACACAATTGATTCCTGTTACCCAAAAAAGAATATTAAAAAGTAGTCCACATTATCACGAATTAGCGTTAAAAGCTGGCTGGATTTTAATTACTCGTAGTGGTACAACTGGTATTGTGGCAACAGTTCCTAAAGATTGGGAAGGATTTGCCGCATCAGAGCATATTATTAGAATAATACCGAATCCTGATAAAATACATCCTGGATATCTCTATGGATATCTGAAAAGTAAAATTGGACAAAGACTTTTACTAGATGGTATTTTTGGTTCTGTTATTGATGAAATTAACTGTAGTTATATCGTTTCAATTCCTGTTTTATATCCTAAAGATATAGATAAAGCCAAAAAGATTGGCGAACAAATATATAAAGCTGACGCTTTTAGGTATGAAGCGTCAAATCTCATTCAAACAACTACAAAAACTATAGAAAATTTTATTTTTTAAAGAGTTCTGGTTTATACTTTCTTATCACTTTTTCCATCCATTCCAGTAATTCATCTAATGTTAAATTATTTTGAATTCTATTACTCTCGCTTTCCATCAGAAATGTATTTTTGGGTATATGTTTTCCTCCCCTATCTAATGGAATTAAATGACCTGACTCAATACTTCTGGGATGTTCAATCAATCTTTGAAAAGAAATTGGTTTTAATTGAATTGGATCAAGATATTCACCCGGTTCTACTGAATGTCCTAATAACCAAATAAAACTTGTTTGTATGGAATTAGTCGATAAGGGAGGTACACTCTCCATTGATAAAGCTTGTAAAAAATACTTTACTCCTACTAATTTTGCATTGATTTCATCAGCATAAAATTTATGATCAATAGGTAATTCCCAACGATTAATCCGATTACCATCTTGACCATCTTGTGGTCTTCCGGGTACACGACTAGATGTAGGTTTCCAAGGGGCTGAACGAGGTCCAGAATCATTAAATTTTGTACTTAGTGCCTCTATTTTTTGGGGAGGATATCCGGCATTAATAAGATGCTTTTTAAAACAATTTCTGATGGCTGAATAAAGGACGCGTACATTTTCTGTCGATATATTATACTCTTGCTGTGCCAAGACATTAATTATTGTAAATAATTCTTCTATTGATTTGCGGTTTAGCTGTCTTTGTGATATTTTACCTTGCTGAATTTGATCAGTTATAAAAGCTTCATCTGTTAGATGTTTCATTTTTATTGTTTTCTTCTTCAAAGTTAAAGAGTTCTGAAAACGAGACATTTAAGGCTTCTGATAATTTTTCGAGTGTATCAAAGGAAGGAGCATGAATCCCTCGCTCAATATAACTAATAAATTCGACAGATAAACCTGTTAACTCAGCTAATTCTTCCTGAGTAAATTTTTTGACTTTTCGCAGTTTTTTCAGTCTGCGACCAAATAAGTATTTTAGACGACCTATATTTAAGCCTCATTTTGATGATCAATATCAAAATACATAATTTGGGCTGGTAATAAAACGAAGTGATACTACGGATTATCGAGGAATTACAAGGTATTAGGCGCGATACGGCCCTTTGTGGGATCTGGGAGAAGGCGCGATACGGCCCTTTGTGAGAATGTCGGAAAAGGCAGGTTTGGCGGATGTCGGAGAAGCACGATCGCGCTGTTTGTGAGTATGTAGAAAAAGGCAGGTTTGGCGGATGTCGGAGAAGCACGATCGCGCTGTTTGTGAGTATGTAGAAAAAGGCAGGTTTGGCGGGTATGTAGGAGAAGCCCGATACGGCCCTTTGTGAGTATGTAGAAAAAGGCAGGTTTGGCGGGTATGTCGGAGAAGCGCGATCGCGTTTGGTGGATATGTAGGAGAAGCGGGTTTTTTTTGGGATATGGGAGTTTACTAGACACGGCAGTGCCGTGTCCCCACAAAATCTAACTAATTTTTCGTAAAATGAAAAAGCCCAGGGCTTTTGACGGGGTTTTCACCCCGTCAGAAATTACCACATAAGAAGCAATAGTTAGTTTTCTCTTAATGGCTAAGTTCTCATCATGTTCTTCCGATAGGCTGTTGCTAGTTTGCTCGTTCTGCAAATTCTAACCAACGTTCGGTAGCACTATCGATCGCGTGACTCAATTCGGCTAAACGCTCAGATAATTTCTGTACCTCAGTAAAGCCACTGGGAGGATTATGATAGAGCACTTTTTCAATTTCTTTCTTTTCCGCTTCCATCTGGGGAATTGAAATTTCCAGAGCCTCATATTCACGCTTTTCTTTAAAGGAAAGCTTGCCAGTTTTAGTCGCTGTAGTGGATGAAGAATCAGAGGTTGGGGATTTCACTTTGGAGTTTTTCACTTGAGAGGCCGCCAGTTTAGCTTCCGCTTCTTCTTCCTCTTTTTTATAATCTAAATATACCGAATAGTTCCCCGGATAGAGGCGCAGATTTCCCCCCGATTCAAAGGACAAAACCATGTCTATTGTGCGATCAAGAAAATAGCGATCATGGGATACGACAATTACACAGCCATTAAAATCTTCTAAATAGTCTTCTAGTACCGCCAAGGTTTGCACATCTAAATCGTTTGTCGGTTCGTCTAAAATTAGCAAATTAGGCGCACTCATTAATACTCTTAATAGAAATAACCGCCGTCTTTCACCACCCGAAAGTTTATGAATCGGTGCGTATTGTTGATTAGGTTCAAAGAGAAACCGTTCCAACATTTGGGACGCGGTAATAATACTTCCATCGGCTGTTGTCACCAGTTCAGCTACACTTTTCAGGTATTCGATCACTCGTTGATTTTCGTTCATCAGTAGATCGTCTGAGTGCTGATCAAAATAGCCTATATGAATAGTAGAGCCAATTTCTACTGTGCCTGAATCTGGTTGCACTCGTCCGGTGATGATATCCATCAGTGTAGATTTTCCTACACCATTACTACCAATAATGCCGATGCGATCTTCGGGAGTAAAATTGTAGGTGAAATCTTTAATCAGGACGCGATCGTTGTAGGCTTTACAGATATTTGTTAAGTCAATAACTTTCTTACCAATGCGACGGCCCGCGGTAGAAATATCAACTTTTCCCTGTGCTTTTTTAAATTCCTGTTCTTGCATTTCGTGAATGCGATCAATCCGGGCTTTTTGCTTGGTGCTACGAGCTTTTGGCCCTTTTTTTAACCATTCCAATTCTCGCCGTAATACCCCTTTATATTTGCGTTGGGTACTACTGGCCGATTCCTCAGCTTCTGCCTTTTTTTCTAAGTAGTACGCGTAGTTACCAGAGTACGCGTAGAGATCGGCGCGATCGATTTCCAGAATACGATTAGTCACGCGATCTAAAAAGTAGCGATCGTGGGTGATTAATAATAATGCACCTCGGTAACGATTCAAATAGTTTTGTAACCACTCAACGGAGAGTGCATCGAGGTGGTTAGTTGGTTCATCCATCAGTAAGACATCGGGTTCTGATAAGAGCGCGCTGGCAAGGGCAATGCGTTTACGATAGCCACCAGAAAGGTCACTAATTTTGGCATCAAAGTCTTTAATTCCTAATTTGCTGAGAATGACTTTGGCATTAGTTTCTAGTTCAAGAGCACCTATTTCTTCCATGCGTTGAAAGACGATAGAAAGACGCGCCATTAGTTTTTCGGTATCGCCATGTCCATGTGTTAATTTATCAGAAATTTCTTCATATTCGCGCACAATAGCCATTTGTTCACCGCGATCGGCAAAGACTTGTTCTAATACGGTGTGGTTTTCATCTAAATCTGGTTGTTGAGGCAAGTAGGCTATTTTTGCTCCTGAATTAACCCAGATTTCGCCCCCATCGATGGGTTCTAATCCGGCTATCATTTTGAGTAATGTGGATTTACCGGAGCCGTTGGCCCCAATGAGGCCGACTTTATCGCCTTCATCGAGGCTAAAGCTGGCATCTTTTAGGATTTCTTTGATGCCGAAGTCTTTGTTAATTGATCGGAGTGTAAAGAGTGTCATAAGTATAGGGTATCTACCAGTTATCTATTTTAACCTTATTGATGGGAATGTAGGGCAATATACTGAATCTAGCAAGGGAGCGATCGTGGCAACGGGCATACCCAAAAATTAGTTGGTTGACGACCAGAGCCGATTATGGTAGCATATTTTTGTCAATAGTTATTGATAAAGTTACTTATGAATAGGGCATTTCAGGCAGTAGGGTTAGCCTTGGGTCTATTTGATCGCATAGTCGAAAAGTCGGCTCGAAAACAACAATATAACCATGAGCAAAAAATGAAAGAGTTTGATCGCATGATCGAAACTCGGAAACAAAAATATGAGCATGAGCAAAAAATGAAAGAGTTAGAAATGATTTCTCACTCTAATTTGCGATATCAGTACGTTTATGAAATGTTTCTAGATAAATTTTGGGTTCCGATAAAGAAAGCACAAAATAAAATCAAAGATGCCGAGAGATACGCAAAAACATATTAGATCCTTTGAATAGTTGTATGGCTAAATATCAGAATCTTCAAAGAAAAATTGACTGCTACAACACTTGGGAAACATTTTAAAAACCAAGTCTTTAAGGTTATCCGACTAGCAAATTTTTTTATGAAAAAATCGGTTTGCTGAGTAGTATATAAATTTAGGATAGTATAATCCCCAATAGGAGTTAAATTGTAACCAATGAAAGCCTCAGAAACTAAACTTCAAGACATTATTGAAGGCACAAAACAGTATATTGTGCCTCTATTTCAACGACCCTACAGTTGGAAAAAAGATGAGTGGCAGGTGTTATGGGATGATATCGCAGAAATATGTACAACAGATAATCCTCGTCCTCACTTTATGGGTTCTATTGTCACCATACCTGCTACATCCGTTCCTGAAGGAGTTACTAAATATTTACTAATTGATGGACAACAACGGCTAACAACAGTTTTTATTCTTCTCACTGCATTACGGGATAGAGCAAAAGAGTCAGAAGACGAAGAACTTGCCGCAGAGATTGATAATACAATTTTAGTTAATCCTTATAAAAAAGGATTGGAATATTATAAATTACAGCCTACACAATTAGATCGAGAAGCATTTCATCAAATCATCAAGGCTAATCAACAAAATAAACCAATTGAGACAAGCGGAATTTGGGAATGTTATCAGTTTTTTGCTAAAAAAATTCGTCAGAGTCCATTAGAATTTGACAAAATTAAAAAAGTAATTTGTAGTAATCTTTCGGTAGTAAGTGTTATACTCACCACTGATGATGATCCATATCTTGTTTTTGAAAGTCTTAATGCTAAGGGAAGACCTTTAACCCAAGCAGATTTAATCCGTAACTATTTTTTCATGCGGATTGATACAGATAATCAACAATCTGTATATAACCAATATTGGGAACCTATGCAAATTATTTTAGGGGAAAATTTAACGGAATTTATTCGTCATTATCTGACTAAAAGTGGTGTAGCCGTAAAGCAAAGTGAAATTTATTTTGAAATTAAAGATCGAATTCACAAAAGTGATGCTTTACTTTACCTGCAAGATTTACATAAATTCGCTGAATACTATGCAAAGCTTTTAAATCCCGATCGAGAAGAAAAAGAAACAGTTAGGAAATATCTGCATAGAATCAATCGCTTAGATGTTGGTACAGTCTATCCATTTTTACTAAACTGCTATAACGAGTGGAAGCAAAATCTAATTACAGAAGCAGAATTTCTTACCGTTTTAAAAATAATTGAAAATTATATTATTCGTCGGTTTGTTTGTAATGTTCAAACCAGAGGCTTGGATAGAATATTTGCATCACTATATGCACAAGTAAGTAAAGAGACTAATCTAGCCTCTGATAATTTCGTAGGTCGGTTAAAGTTAGCTCTACAGAATCAACGTTATCCAAAGGATATAGAATTTAGAGATAGATTGAGGGATGTTAAGCTATATGGTAACAATCGTTCTGAAAAAGGAAAACTAATTCTCGAATCAATTGAAGAATCTTTTAATCATAAAGAGCAAGTACCTTTTGATAAACTTTCAATTGAACATATTATGCCAAAGACTATTACTGATTGGTGGAAAGAGCATTTAGGAGAAGATTGGGGTATAACCTATGATTTATTACTTAACTCTTTAGGTAATCTAACTCTTACAGCCTATAATAGCGAGGTTTCTAATGCTCCATTTTGGGTTAAGCAAAAGGAGTTTCAAAATAGTCATTTGGAACTAAATAAATATTTTCAATATAAACAATCTTGGCAAAGAGAAGATATTGAAACAAGAGGAGAGCATCTGGCTGATATAATTTTGCAAATTTGGAGCGATTTTGGTGATGAATCAGGACAAAAATCTAAATCTATGAGAGAGAAAGGGAGTAAACCTACAAGACTCCATGTGTTTGGAGAAGAATATAATGTAAAAAACTGGCGCGATGTTTTGGAAAAAACAATGAATTCTATCAATGATAATATTGATTCCGCTCAATTCCAAAATATTATTGAACACTTTCCTCGGTTTGTCGGATGGGATGAAACAGTTTTTCGTAGCAAACGAAAGTTGAAAAATGGGGCTTTTATTGAGTTACACTTATCTTCAGATGATATTAAGAATTTCTGCCGAAAGGCTATTGAGATGGCTGAATTATCAACCGATCAATGGCAGGTTGAAGAAATTAGCCGTGAGTGAAATCAATTAATACTACTAATTTAATACCGATAAGCCTTTAAACCCTAAACAATTGAGTATAAATTTGGTATAACTAATTTTCCAAATCCTTGACGACTGTAGTTATGAAAACTGCTATTTCTCTTCCAGACTCAATTTTTAAAGAAGTTGAGGCACTTGCTCAACAGTTATACCAATTCTGTATGAAGATGCGCTAAAATAGACAGATGAATTGAATTTGGATTAAGAAGTTATGGGTTGCCGATTGCTTGTCGAAATTCAAGAAAGTCTTGAGGATGTGTTGCCCATTCCTGGGATGATACCGTTGTAGGGGTAGTGCCAGAGTGCCTACCCACCCCCCTGCCCCCGCCCGCGGGGGTTTTGGGGCAACCACGGGGAGATTCCCCCAAAAAGATCATCCCTTTATTGTGCAACGCGGAATTATCGAGGCAATACTTCAACTCAACCAAACCTACAGCACAATAGGAAATAGGTCAAGGGAATATTTTTTTATCCTCGCGATTATAGACACGATCGCGGGGGAGACAAGCACCGTCAATTTTGGCAAAAGTGAGATACTCCCGAACTTCAACCCTCTAGCATTAAAATTTTAGATAATTTGAGCGATCGCGACATATTTACCACTAGCCGAGGCTAATCATAGCATCATTGTTAAACGCAAAAAAAACCCCTCTTTTCTGATAAAAAGAGAGGAGAAGAAGACAGAAAAACAACAATTAATCCGCACAAGGTCCGACTTCAACGAGATCCTTCGCCGTCATCTCATACTGTTTGAAATTCTCCACAAACCGCCGCGCTAAATTCTTCGCTTGACGTTCATAGGCTTCCTGATCCTGCCAAGTTTTTACAGGATCTAAAATCTCACTCGGTATCCCCGCGATTGCTTCTGGCACTAACACCTTGAAAATAGGATGAGGCCGGAAAGTTACCCCTGCTAATTCCCCATTTAATGCCGCGGAAACCATTGCGCGTGTATATTTAATCGGAATACGATTTCCTACACCATAGGGGCCGCCAGACCAACCCGTATTCACTAAATAAACATCCGCGTGGGTATTCTGCATTAACCGTTCACCTAACATTTTCGCGTACAGTGTTGCAGGTAAGGGTAAAAATGGTTTGCCAAAACAAGCAGAAAATGTCGCGGTGGGTTCCGTAATTCCCCGTTCCGTACCCGCTAATTTACTCGTATAACCTGATAAGAAATGATACATCGCTTGGCGATTAGTTAACTTAGAAATAGGCGGTAATACTCCAAACGCGTCCGCGGTTAAGAAAATTACGGCTTTGGGATGACCACCATACCCCGGAATCACACAATTAGGGATATAATCAACGGGATACGCGGCGCGGGTATTCTCCGTTAAACTAATATCATCGTAATCGGGAACACGCGTGTTCGGATCGAACACTACATTTTCTATGAGAGAACCAAAGCGCAACGCGTCCCAAATTTGGGGTTCATTTACCCGCGATAAACGTACCGTTTTCGCATAACATCCCCCTTCAAAATTAAAGACTCCATCATCGGACCATCCATGTTCATCATCGCCTATTAAACGACGTTCGGGATCGGCGGAAATCGTCGTTTTTCCGGTTCCTGATAACCCAAAAAATAGCGCGGTGTTCCCTTCCTCATCCATATTCGCGGCACAGTGCATCGGTAATACATTACTTTTGGTCATAAAGTAATTCATTAAGGAGAATACCGATTTTTTGATTTCTCCCGCGTACTTAGAACCTCCAATAATTACCATTTTCTTGCCGATGTTCAATACGATAAATGCTTCGCTATTGATGCCATCGTCTTCGGGATCTCCATGTAATCCGGGTACCGCGATCACGGTAAAATCTGCTTGATGAGACTCTAATTCTTGCGGAGATGGCCGTAAAAACATTTGTTGGGCAAATAGACTGTGAGAGGCTAATTCTGTAATAATTCTCACACCTTTACTGTAGGTCGGATCGGCTCCTACATATCCGTCGAAGACATAAAGATCGCGTCCCTGTACATAGGATAGTACGCGCCGATAAAGTCGATTGAAGTTTTTCTCTGAGATGGCAACATTCAATTTATTCCAGTGAATTTCTTCCCGGCTGCTGGGCTCATCTACAATGAATTTATCATCGGGCGATCGCCCGGTATATTTGCCGCTTTTGACACAAAGGGCTCCATTGGCTGCTAAAATGCCTTCTGTGCGGGCTAACGCGTGTTCAACTAATGTGGCGATTGGTAAATTTCGATACACTTGACCAAGGTTTTTCATGCCTAATTGGTCTAGTCCATAGGTTTCTTTGGTATGTCCATAACGAATACCTACATCCGGTGTACTATTGATCAATGCTTCTCGGTCTGCTAACGTTCGTTTGATCATGTTTGACACTGAGACTTCTTGATAAATATTGCGAGACAAGGTACCTACGTTATTATTTGTTGACATAGAGCCTCCGAAGAGTTACATAATAATGATGAGTTAGACGGCTCCTCTGACTTTTGGTAATCTTGTTATTTGTCTTACTAAGTCAGGGAAATTTTATTTTTTCAAGCCTTGATGACATCGTTTCTGATATTCTTTCTGGTCTCATCGCGATCGACTGTTTGGTGTAAGACTGTCTTTTCTGACCGTCTTGATATATGGTTTTGTGTCTTTCGCTACTTATTTGATTTATCGGGAAAACGCGCGTATTTCTTCGGGTAGCTTCTTCGTTATTTTTGTTATTTCCGCTACCACCTATTACCATACAGTATTTTTCCCAAAAAGGATCGATAGTTAGAAAAATTTACAATCTGAATAATTCCTTTACAATTCGCCTAAAATATTCATAATTACGCCTAAATATGAGGAAGCGGAAATAGCTTTGTTTTCTTGACAATATCAAGAAATACACATACAATTTCCCAAAATCTTAATGTTTAGTTAAGAAGAAAGTGACGAAGTATGAGAAAATACCTACCAGTCCTGTAGCAAGAGTTAAGGGATATGTACGAAAAAATTACGCCTCCCACAACGGGTTCTAAGATTACCTTTGAGAATGGAGAACCCATCGTCCCCAATGATCCCATTATTCCCTTCATTCGTGGTGATGGTACGGGTGTGGACATCTGGCCCGCGGCCCAAAAAGTATTCGATGCCGCGGTAGAAGCTGCATATAATGGGACGCGTAAAATTAATTGGTTTAAGGTTTATGCTGGGGATGAGGCCTGTGAAGTTTATGGCACTTATCAATATTTACCTGATGATACGATCGCGGCGATTAAGGAGTTTGGGGTGGCAATTAAGGGGCCATTGACAACTCCCATCGGTGGTGGAATTCGTTCTCTAAATGTGGCATTACGTCAAATTCACGATCTTTATTGTTGTGTGCGCCCTTGTAAATATTACGCGGGTACACCTTCTCCCCATAAAAGTCCTGAATTATTAGATGTTATTGTCTATCGGGAAAATACGGAAGATATTTATTTAGGGATTGAATGGCGTGAAGGGAGTGAAATTGCTAATAAGTTAATTGAACTCCTTAATAAAGAGTTAATTCCCGCGACTCCTGAACATGGGAAAAAGCAAATTCCCCTAGATGCAGGAATTGGGATTAAACCTATTAGTAAGAAAAATTCCCAACGCTTAATTCGTCGCGCTATTCGTCACGCGTTACGCTTACCTAAGAATAAGCAAATGGTAACGCTGGTGCATAAGGGTAACATTATGAAATATACGGAAGGCGCGTTCCGTGATTGGGGTTATGAGTTAGTTAAATCTGAGTTTCGTAATGAATGTGTGACGGAGCAAGAATCTTGGATTTTAGGGAATAAAGAGGCTAATCCTGATCTTTCCATTGAAGATAATGCGCGACTGATTGAACCGGGTTATGACTCCTTGACTCCTGAGAAAAAAGCACAAGTTAATCAGGAAGTGCAAAAAGTTCTCGACGCGATCTGGGAAACTCATGGTAATCGGAAATGGAAAGAGAAGATCATGGTAAATGATCGGATCGCGGATAGTATTTTCCAACAAATTCAGACTCGCCCCGATGAGTATTCGATTTTGGCGACGATGAATTTGAATGGGGATTATTTATCGGATGCTGCCGCCGCGATCGTCGGTGGTTTAGGGATGGGACCGGGTGCGAATATTGGTGATCAATGTGCGATTTTTGAGGCGACTCATGGCACGGCTCCTAAACACGCGGGTTTAGATCGCATTAATCCGGCCTCTGTGATTTTATCCGGGGTGATGATGTTTGAATTTATGGGTTGGCAAGAAGCCGCGGATTTGATTAAAAAGGGCATTGGTGGGGCAATTTCTGATAAGGAAGTTACCTATGATTTGGCTCGTTTAATGGAACCCCCTGTGGCTCCTTTGAAGTGTTCTAAGTTTGCGGACGCGATCGTTAGTCATTTTAAGGATTAATGGTTTGGGTTTGTCGTAATTAGATTTATGCTCTAACCGGGTTTCTCTACTGGATGAAGTGAGAAACCCGGTTTTTCACTGTAGAAAGTCTCATGGTGGGGATGGGGCGGGTTTATAAAGCTCTGGGTTGGGTGACAAAGCTTCGGGTGAACCCGCCCCTACCATATTGGAGATTTGTTAATATTGGTACGAGCGATCGCGCTTCTACTTTGACGACGTGAATAAATCCTAGAGACAATCGAGACGCGATCGGGCTGAGACATTGCTAAATACTAAAGCCCAAACAGAGGATATTGATTAAGCGTGTTGGATATTCTGGGATTTCGCGATATACCCCAAGTGACAATTCGCGTTAAAGGTAGGGCAAAACATAACTTTTCGAGCTAATGGTGAGGATAGAGCCGATTGAGAAATGTCTATATAGGGTGAAAAAAGTTTCGGTGATTTTATATTAATCCTAACTTTTTTAAAACCTTGGTAGCGGCTTGCTTTTCTGCATCTTTTTTCTTTTTAGCTTCTCCTTGACTATAAGCAATACCGTTGACTCTCGCTTCTACAACAAAGACTTTATTATGATCATCCCCAGATTCTCGAATAACAATATATTCAGGATTTTTTTGATGATTGGTTATCGCCCAATGTTGAAAACGATTTTTAGCATCATTCGACACCTCAGAATAGTCATTCTCAATTTTTATTGTGTCTAATTTTTCTAACATAGGCTTTAACCATTCCCAAACTGCGTCAACACCAGAATCTTTATAGTAAGCTCCAATGACAGCTTCAAAGGTATTACTTAATAAAGATGGATTTGTCCGGCCCCCCTTCAATTCTTCTCCCTTCCCTAATTTTATCCATTTGCCTAAATTAAAATCCTGCGCTAATATTGCTAAAGCTTCATTACTCACAAATTTTTCTCGATTCTGGGTCAATTTTCCTTCCGCTTCACCGAAATATTTTTCATACACATAATCTCCGGCTAAAAATTGCAAGACAGAATCTCCTAAAAATTCAAGTTGTTCGTTATCTCCTTCTGTTTTCGTGGGGTTTTCAAAGACATAACTGCGATGGGTTAATGCTCGTAACAGTAATCTCGAATCTTGAAAATGAATTATATCTAAAAGTTCTTTTAATTGCTCTCGAATTTTCTCATCTGCTTGAGAAATTTGAGAGAGAGTAAAATTAGATTGTTTTTGAGCCAGAAGTTGGAAGAGACTTTGTTTGTGATTCTCAACAACAATCTTTTCCTGTTCAGCCCCAATTTTTACAAGTAACCGATAGATACTATCTAAAGCACGAAAAGCGTCCTCTGGTGAAAAGCCATTAATATGCGCCCATCTGTTTCGCACTTCAATCAGTTCGCTCACTAAACCTCTTTCTGGAGATAAATAATCTTTGAAAACTTTATCCCATCGTTGATTAATAATAGTTAATAAAACAGAAACATCTTGAAAAATTTCCTCATCGCTTCGATTGAAATTGCTCTTACTTGATAAGCAAAGTTTGACCTGAGAAAACCAACTATTGCCGTAAATTGCTCTCATTTTTTCCTCAACATAAGGAGATAATGCTTGACTTAACAAAGTCAAAGATTGACCAATTCTTTCATTGTTGCTGGGTTTCATCTTAACTTAATCCTTTTCCTTCAAAATGATGGATAAAAACAAAGAGTCACACCTATTACTGCCCGGAAAGAGCTTTAGGCTATAGGGTGAGTTAGCTTATAGCTTAACAACAACTCGACAATGTTCGATTTCTGAAAAACTGATATTTCTGTAGAAAGTCTCATGGTGGGGATGGGGCGGGTTTATAAAGCTCTGGGTTGGGCGACAAAGCTTCGGGTGAACCCGCCCCTACCATATTCGAGATTTGTTAATATGGGTATGCGCGATCGCGCTCCTACTTGGACGACGTTAAGAAATCCTAGAGAAAAGCGCGAATCTGTGAGATACTACTAAATAGTAAGAATGTGCGCGATCGCGTGGGAGATGAGCTCATGGCAGAGGGGCAAAAACCAAACAAACCGCTATTTTCACAACATTATCTGGAGCATCGGATTCAGGAATGTTTAGAATGGCAAGAAAATATCACCCAGGAGTTTGATAAGTTACAAAAGCTTTATCTGTCTAAAAAAGATTTGTTGCCAAAGTTGAGTGAAGCCCAAACCGAAGAGGTATTTATTAAACCCGCGTTGGATATTCTGGGATTTAGTCACATTCCCCAGGTGACGACTCGTGGTAAGGGCAGGGCACAACGTCCTGATTATGCTCTCTTTAACCATGATCGCGATCGTGATAGTGCCTATCCTTTACAAGAGAATGAAACCGCGTTTTATCAACGGGTGAGCGCGATCGTGGAAGCCAAATATTGGGAACGTCCCTTAAGCAAAGTTTCTGCTAACGATAAACGGGATATTTATAAGAATGAAAACCCCTCCTTTCAAATTGCCAGTTATCTCACAGGTACGGGAGTAGATTGGGGAATTTTAACCAATGGGAAAGAATGGCGATTATATTATCGACAAGCCTCTTCCACCGCGACGGAGTTTTATCCCGTCGATTTAGTGGAACTTTTGGAAAACAAAGATTTAGAAAAGTTTAAATATTTTTGGCTATTTTTTCGCAAAGAAGCCTTAGTTAAAGATACTCAAGGACGTAATTTTTTAGAGCGAGTACGCGAGGGGAGTACAACTTACGCGACGCGAGTAGGAAATGAATTAAAAGCCTTAGTATTCGATCGCGTGTTTCCCGATTTAGCAGGTGGATTTGTTAGTGATGCCAATCGCCGGGGAGAAACAGTAACATCAGCACAGGTTTATGAAGCTACCCTTTCTTTTCTGTATAAGCTATTATTTTTATTATATGCTGAAGCGAGAAACTTACTACCCATTGAGGGCGATTATCGCGATCATAGTTTAATTAAATTAACTCAAGAAGTAGCTCAAGCCATTGAAAAACAAAAGAACTTAAGTCAAACTTCCACAGGAATGTATGATAAATTATTAAATTTATTTCAAATCGTAGATCGCGGTGATCCTGGCTTAGAAGTCCCGCGCTATAATGGCGGTTTATTTCACTTTGATTTTCAAGAAAAATCCGATCAAATTGAATATCGTGCTAATCATTTCTTATTTCAATTTAAAATAGCTGATGCGATATTAGCACCCGTTTTAGATAAATTAGCACGATTTGAAGGACAACCCATTGATTATAGTTTTTTGGGTGTGCGCCAACTGGGTTCAATTTATGAAGGATTGTTAGAATATCGAATCAAAATTGATGGGGTAGATGCGGGTTCACCAACCAATGATGACTCATCACAGATAGCTGGCAAAAACCCGCCCCCACCGATATCCGTACACCTAGAAAATGATAAAGGAGAGCGTAAAGCTACAGGTTCATATTACACCCCAGATTACATTGTCAAATACATTGTTAGCCACACCATTAAGCCAATTTTAGCACAACGAAAAGCGCGATTTGACGAACTAATGGCGCAAATTTACCAAAGGCAGAATCAATTACAAGATAAACGCTTAGGTGTGCCAAGTATTAACGGAATACGAAAAGAATTACAACAATTAGAGCGAGAAGCCCAAAGCACATTACTTGATATAAAAGTGTGCGATCCGGCAATGGGAAGCGGTCATTTTTTAGTAGAAACAGTGGATTATTTGACGGATGAGTTAATCGGGATTTTAACAGAATATCCCGAACATAATCCCGTGTTAGAAATGCTAGAGCAAACTCGTCAAAACATTTTAGATAACTTAAAACAGCAAGGAATTACCATTAATCCTGATAAATTAGAACCGACTCAACTATTGCAAAGGGTAGTAATGAAACGTTGTATTTATGGGGTAGATTTAAACCCGATGGCGGTAGAATTGGCCAAAGTAAGTTTATGGTTACATTCCTTTACCATTGGCGCGCCCTTGAGTTTTTTAGATCATCATTTGCGCTGTGGTAATTCATTAATTGGTACGACGGCTCAAGAAGCAGAAGCGAAGATGACAAAGGAAGAAAGCGGACAGTTAAACTTAC
>Ga0209175_10000045_pt1 | contig 85083 bp, 73 predicted proteins | sample JI91814C2DNA_FD_187506 | JGI IMG/M metagenome (GOLD analysis project Ga0209175, IMG submission 187506) | Wastewater effluent complex algal communities from Wisconsin, to seasonally profile nutrient transformation and Carbon sequestration -... | ecosystem: Engineered > WWTP > Effluent > Algae...
TCGGCATCTTCTCGCGCAGATGCCAGCGGCGGATGAGGCTCAGAACGTCCATCTTGATCACTCCTGGTGACTCCGGTCCAAGGACAGACCGGAAAGGTTAGGAGGTGGCTCAAATTTGGACGGAAATGCCGGGCCTTAATGGCTCAGTTCTGGGTGGAAATCAACAACCTGTCGTACTCGACAGGTGATACCCACCTGCTGTGTTACGCAATCAGCGACAGTCCTTATGGTCCGTTCGTGTACCAAGACGTGTTGCTGACGCCCGTCGTGGGTTGGACCACGCACCACTCGATCTGCCAATTCCAGGATCGCTGGTATCTGTTCTACCACGACTCGATTCTTTCCGGTGGCGTCACCCACCTGCGCTCGGTCAAGATGACCGAGCTTCACTACGACACACAGGGACGCATAGCGACCATCGATCCGTATGGCGGCTGAGCGCCCACGCTGGGTCCAGGCCGATGCAACGGCGCCGCTGTCTCCCGGCCCACTGATCAGGATCGCGCATGGCGGGCTGCAAGTGGACATCGCGCCGCAGGCCGGCGGTCGCATCGCCAGTATCGTCCGACACGGCGTCGAACAACTGGTTGGCTACGGCGAGCCGCACACGGCGATGATCGATTGGGGGTGTTACCCGATGCTGCCGTGGGCAGGGCGCATACGCGGTGGACGATTCAAGTTCGACGGCCGGGATTTCCAGCTGCCCATGAACCTTGGAGCACACGCGATCCATGGGACCGGTCTTGCCATGTCCTGGCAGGTGCAATCCCGTGATGCGCGTTCGTTGGAACTCTCGTTGGCGTTGCCGCAGGATGCGCGCTGGCCGTTCGGAGGCACGGCCTGCCAGCGAATGGAATTGTCTGACGACCAATTGGAACTGCACCTGTCGCTCGAGGCGGGAACGCTGGCAATGCCTGCCGTCGTAGGTTGGCACCCGTGGTTCCGTAAACCGGAGCGACTACGGTTTTCTCCGGACGCGATGTATCCCCGGGACGAGGCTGGCATTGCCACCCTGCCAGTGGTGCCGCCAGCACCGGGTCCGTGGGATGACTGCTTCATCAACACGCAGCGGATATCCCTCGACTACGAGGGGTTCCAGCTGCACTTGAGTTCGGACTGCAGGCATTGGGTAGTCTATGACCAAGCCGATGGCGCGGCCTGTGTCGAACCCCAGAGCGGCCCGCCCGACGCGTTCAACATCGAGCCATGCGTGCTAGCTCCGGGTGACGTACTTCATCGCTGGTTTCGCATGGAATGGAAAGACGGGTAAGTCCACAAATCGTCATCCCTGCCTTGATAACGGGCGACAAGAGGGGGGCTGGCTATGGAGTAACAGGTTAGGCCATCAACCGGAGATGATCTGTACCTTCAGTGATCCGGTGAATGGTGGAAGTGCCGCTTGAACGGCACCTCGGCGCCGGCGGCTTCCTCCAGCTCGCGCGCATAGCGGTGGCCTTCGTAGACCGCATGCACGATCAGGCCCGGCGCGAGTGCGTCGCCGATGCAGCGGATCGACTGGATGCCGGCATCCGCCCATTCCGCTTCACGCGACAGCAGTTGCTGGTAAAGCACATCGTTTGGAAGACGCGAGGTGATCGCCACCACCGCATCGCAGGCAAGCGTGCGTGGCTTGCCGCTCCACACGTTTTCCAGGTCCAGTTGCGTGCCGTCGAACCCGGTGATGTTGTGCGACACGACCTGCTCCACGCCCAGTTCGGCCATGCGCACCTGGATGTGCTTGTAGTCGAGCGTGTGCACGCTCCATGAGGCGATGGTGTCGTCAGCGGTCAGGTAGGTCACGTCGCAACCCTGCTTACGCAAGGCTTCGGCAAGTACGCTGCCGAGGTAGAAATAATCGTCGTCGAAAATCACTACATGGCCTTGAGGAAAGCGTCCTTCCATGAGGTCATCAGGCGTGAAGACGCGCGCATTGCCATCGAAGCCGGCGATGCCCAGGCCATTGCTGCGTCCGAAGCCATCGCGACGCCAGTGGCAGCCGGTGGCCAGCACCACGTGCTCCGCGCCGAAGTCCAGCACGTCCTGCGCGGTCAGCTGCGAGTCCAGGTACACGTTCACGTTGTCCATCTTGCCGATCTGGCCCACGCGCCAGTCGCGCACGCGCGCCCACTCGGACAGGCCGGGCAGGCGTGATTCGCGGGTGACGCGGCCGCCCAGTTCCTTGCGACCTTCGGCCACGTTCACTTCATAACCGCGCTGACCAAGTGCGCGCGCCGCTTCCAGCCCTGCGGGACCCGCACCGACCACCAGCACGCGCGATTCCGACTTGCGCGTGTCGATATTTTCCGGATGCCAGCCCTTGCGCCACTCTTCACCCATGGTCGGGTTCTGCGTACAACGGATCGGGGAAATGGTCATGTCGCCGGACACGCAGATATTGCAGCCGATGCATTCGCGGATATCGTTGATGCGGCCTTCTTCAATCTTGCGCGGCAGGAACGGGTCCGCGATCGAAGGGCGCGCTGCGCCAATCATGTCCAGCACGCCGCGCTTGAGCTGCGAGACCATCGTGTCCGGCGAGGTGAAGCGGCCGACGCCAACGACTGGCTTGGTCGTCGTCTTCTTCACGAAATCGATGAAGGGTTCCTGCGCGCCTTCGGCGGCGAAGCGCGAGGGCAGGGAGTCGTTGTACCAGGCGGCCACGTTGACGTCCCACAGGTCGGGAAGCTCGGCCAGCATGCCGACGATGTCCTTCGCCTCGTTCAACTCCACGCCGCCCGGCCCCAGCAGTTCCTCGGTGGCAAAGCGGATCGCTACGGCACAGGTATCGCCGACGGCGTCCTTGGTGTCCTGCAGCACTTCACGCAGCAGGCGCACGCGGTTTTCCAGCGAGCCGCCGTATTCGTCGGTGCGCTGGTTGCGCCGGCGCTGCAGGAAGTGCATGGCCAGCGACAGGTCGTGGCCGGCATACACGTAGATGATGTCCATGCCGGCGCGCTTGCCGCGGATCGCGGCTTCGCGATGCCAGCGGCGGTATTCGCGGATGTCATGCAGGTTCATCGCGCGCGCCTGCGCCGGGTAGCCGTATTTGGAAGGCTGGTGCGAGGGTGCGAGCAACACTTCGCGCGAGTACAGGTTGGAGGCGGTCGGTCCGTTGTGCGACAACTCCAGTGCGGCGAGTGCGCCATGCGCATGCACCTTCTCGCACATCAGGGCGAGTGCGGGGATGTCGCGGTCGTCCCACAGGCGTGCCTCGACATAGGGCGTCAGGTCGCTGCTGGGGTGGATCTCGCATTCTTCGGTCGAAATCACCGCCCATCCGCCTTCGGCCTTCACTTCGCGCATCGCGGCGTGCGCCAGCGGCATCGCATGGCCCATGCCATTGCAATGCGGCACCTGGAAGAAACGGTTCTTCGCGGTCACCGGTCCAAGCTGGATCGGGGTGAACAGAATGTCGTAACGTGGATCGCGCGCCATGGATCAGGACCGGTTGAGTCGGGTGCGCAGGACGCGCATGAACAGGTACAGCGGCAAGCCCGCAGCCGCGAGTATCAATGCCATCTGGAAGGCCTCGTGCCCCATGCCGATGAAGGCGAAGATGGAGTAGGCGGTGCCCAGCACGGCGATCAGCAACAGGCCGCGCACGCCTGGATCGTCCAGGCGCTTGCCGCGCTTCCACAGCACGGCCAGTGCGATGGAGCAGCACAGGTACAGCGGCAGGTTGGCGGCGGTGACCACCTGGCTCAACACCGTGAAGCCGTTGACCAGCGATTTGCTGTAGTTCATCAGGATCATGCCGCTTGCAAGCACGGCGGTCATGACCAGCGCAAAGGCCGGTGCGCCACGGCGGTTGTTGCGTGAAAGGAACGCGGGGAGTACGCCGTTGTCGGACATGGTGCGGGTCAGTTCGCCGACCAGCAGCGTCCAGCCATTCAATGCGCCGAGTCCGCTGACCACGACGAAGAGCGCCAGCCAGCGGCCCGTACCCTCGCCGACGAACCGGTCCATCAGCAGTGCGAAAGGCGCTGGCGCGTTGGCAAGTTCCTGCTCGGGCAACAGCAGCATGGGCACCGTGGAGACGATGAGGTAGATCGCCGCGGTCAGCAGCGTGCCGACGATGGTGGCGCGCGGAATCGTACGCCCGGGGTTCTCGACCCGTGAGGCGGGAACGGTGGCCGACTCGATACCCAGCATCGCAAACAGTGCAATGGTCGACGCTGCCATGGCATCGTGCAGCGTGACTGGCCGGGTTGGCAGGTGCGCGACATAGGATTGCGGTGAATACACAAGCATCCACACGCCCAACACGGCGATGGCCAGCATCGGCATCAACTTCAACGCCGTAGTGGCGATCTGCACGCCACCGCCGCTACGTACGCCGAACAGGTTGATGGCGACGAACGTCCACAACAACCCCAAGGCCAGCAACGACGGCTGCAGGGTGCCCATTCCCGGGAACACGGCCGTGATGTACGCCACCACGCCCGTTGCCAGTGCGGCATTGGTGATCCACAACGAGACCCAGTAGCACCACAGTGCGATGTAAGCGGGCAGTTCGCCGAGCGTGCTGCGCACATAGCCGTAAGGGCCGTCCGCGTTGGGCATCTCCCGCGCCAGCCGTGCGAACACGCGCGCCAGCGCAATGCAACCCATGACGGTGATGACCCAGCCGATGGTGGCGTTGAACCCATACGGCGCCAGCGATGCAGGCAGCAGGAAGATGCCCATGCCGATGCAGTTGCCCACGACCAGCGCAGTGCAGGTCCAGAAACCGATCTTCTTGCTGTCGTTCACTGATGCTTCCCCTACAGGTTAAACAGCGGGCTTGGACGCAGATAAGATCTGAAAAAAGCGGATAAAGCATTTCATTGAAAAAGCTCCATCTGCTTGAATCCGCTCTTATCCGTGCCGAGGATTTTTTGCCGTTCTCAATCCAGCGCAACCGGTTGTCCGCCCTTCACCACGCCGCGCACCTGGCGCAGGCATTCGATGTCTTGCAGCGGATTGCAGCCTACGGCGACCAGGTCGGCGAATTTTCCGGGCGCGATCGATCCGAGTTCCTTCTCCTTGCCCAACAAGGTCGCGGAATTGATCGTCGCGGACTGCAGCGCCTGTAACGGCGTCATGCCGTACTTGACCATGTAGGCGAACTGGCGCGCGTTGTCGCCATGGGGATACACGCCGGAATCGGTGCCGTAGGAAATATTGACGCCGGCCGCGACCGCCTTGCGGAAGCCCTGGCGCTGCGCGTCGGTGGTTTCCAGGTTCTTGCGCAGGATTTCTTCCGACCAGCCATCCGCACGGCCCACCGTGTCGATGTAGTCGCCGTTGTAGATATCCGCGTCCAGCCACGTGCCGTACTGCTTCATCAGGGCGATGGATTCATCGTCCATCAGCGAGCCGTGCTCGATCGAACGCACGCCCGCACGCACGGCGCGCTTGATGCCTTCCGCCCCATGTGCATGCGCGGCGACGAAGGTGCCGTGGCGCTTGGCTTCTTCCACCGCGACGCGGATCTGTGCCTCGGTGTATTCCGACTGGCCTGGTTCGGTGCCCGCCGCCAGCACCGCGCCGGTGGCGATCAACTTGATGAAATCCGCGCCGCTGTCGAGCAGGAAATCCACGCGTTCGCGGATTTCATCCTCGCTGTTGGACACGCCCAGGCGGAACTGTTGCGGCACTTCGGTGCCTGCGGGCAGGCCGGTGATTTCACCGCCACCGCCATCGACGGTGATGTAGGCACCCGCGACGTACATGCGCGGTCCCGGCACCAGGCCGGCATTGATCGCATCGCGCAGGATCACATCGGACAGCCCACGGTAGACGCCTACATCGCGCACCGTGGTGAAGCCGGCCTGCAACGTCTTGCGCGCATTGCTTGCGCCGATGAGCGCATCGCGGCCGGGATTGCTTTTCAATGGCGTGGCGGGATCGGCGTACGGGCCCTCGTCGGCGACGTGGGTGTGCATGTCCATCAGGCCGGGCACGACCGTGTAGGCGGACCAGTCGATGACACGGCCATGGACCGTCGCGGCGTTCCACGCCTTGATCGACACCACTTTGCCGCCCTCGATGCCGATGGCCTGGTCAAGCAGTACGTTTCCGGATTCGACATCGATCACGCGGCCTGCATGCACGGTGCTGTGTTCCGCCGCGTGCGTGGCGAAGGCAAGCACGGACAAGGCGAGGGCGGAAAACAAAGGGGTGGTGCGGACTTTCATGCGTTGTCTCCCGCGTCGGCATACGCCGTGCGCAACTGGTTCTGGAAATGCCACACGCCGCTTTCGCGCTTGGGACACAGGCGGCCGGCTTCGTAGAAACCGGAGGCGAGGCCTTTCTGCACGGCTTCGCAGATGGTCACGTCTTCGATCTGCACTTCATCACTGAAGGCCTGGTCGGCGGCGATGCGTGCCATCGCCTTCTCGTCCTGGGCATAGTAGTAGTCGAACTCCACCCGACAGCGGCCGGGGCCCAGCGGCAGGATGCGGTTGGTCTGCAGGCGGCCTGGCATGATGTTGAGCATCACGTTGGGGTACACGAAATAGTAGTACGCCTGTCCTTCGCCATAGGCATCGCTGCCGCCGCGTAGCGGCGAGGACTGCAGCGAATACCACGGGAACAGTTCCGTGTCGTAGGCGCGGTAATCCAGCACTTTCGACAGGCCGGGGTGCACGTGTGGCAGGTGGTAGCCTTCCAGGAAGTTGTCGATGTAGACCTTCCAGTTGCAGTCGATGTCGTAGGAATCGCGGCGCAGGTAGCGCATCGCCGACAAGTCGATCGGCGCGATGCGATCCACGATGCCACCGTAAACGTCCTCGAATGGCGCGACATGTTCGTCCAGCGCCACGAACACCAGTCCCTGCCACTCATGCACGCGCAATGGAGGCAGGCGGATATCGTCCACGCTGAAATCGGCGGCGGCCTGCATCTCGGGCGCACTGCGCAGTTGACCTTCCAGCGTGTAGGTCCAGCCGTGGTACTTGCAGTGCAGGGCGCGCGCACCCTTGCCGTTGCACAGGGCCAGCGGTCCGGCGCGGTGCCGGCAGACATTGGGGAAGGCGCGCAGCACGCCGTCCTGCCCGCGGACCACGATCACCGGGACCTGGCCGATGGTCTCGACCACGTGGTCGCCCGGGTCTGCCAGTTGGCTGTGGTGCGCGACCAGCTGCCAACTGCGGGCGAAGACCGCACGCTGTTCCATGGCCAGCATGTCGTCTCCGAAGTAATAGCGTGCCGGCAGGGCACTCGCCAGTTCCAATTGCATCGCCCCGTCAATTGACCGCATTGGGTTCATCCCCCTTGGTTGTAAGCTTCAAGCCCGACCGGACCGTTGTGGAGCATCCATGATCCGTTTCCCCGCCCTCCTTGCATTGTGCGCGATCTGTGCACTGGCGTCCGCCGCCGAACCGCGTGCTCGCGACCTTGGCATCCCCTTCGAAGGTTCGCCGGGACCGCTGAATGCAATCACCGACATCCAGGGCCTCACGGTCGGCCAGGTCACGCTGATCGAAGACCGCGCAGATGGCAAGAAGGTGCGTACCGGCGTCACCGCGATCCTGCCGCGCGGGCGCGGAAGTTTCGACATGCCGGCCTATGGCGCGTGGTTCGCGCTCAACGGCAACGGCGAGATGACCGGAACCGCATGGATCGACGAATCGGGCCAGTTGGAAGGGCCGGTGATGTTGACCAATACGCACAGCGTCGGCGTGGTCCACGATGCGGTGATTGCCGAACGCGTGCGTCTGGCCGGACCGGATGACTCCGGTTACTGGTGGTCGCTGCCGGTGGTGGCCGAGACCTGGGACGGGCACCTCAACGACATCAACGGTTTCCATGTGCGTCCCGAGCATGCGGCCAGGGCGATTGCGGATGCGCGCGGCGGTCCGGTCGCGGAAGGCAATGTCGGCGGCGGCACCGGAATGATCTGCCACGAGTTCAAGTGCGGCATCGGCACCGCGTCGCGGCGCACGAAAACGGAGGCGGGGGAGTTCATCGTCGGTGTCCTGGTGCAGGCCAACTACGGCATGCGCGACCCGCTGCGCATCGCGGGCGTGCCGGTGGGGCAATACCTGCGCAACGACCGCGTCTATAGCGAGCCCGAGCCCAGGTCCGAGACCGGCTCCATCATCATCGTGGTCGCCACCGACGCGCCGCTGTTGCCACACCAGTTGAAGCGCATCGCCAAGCGCGCAGGCATGGGGTTGGCGCGCATGGGCAGTTATGCCGGCAACGGGTCGGGTGATCTGTTCGTCGCGTTCACTACCGCCAACGCGGGTGCGTTTGCCAAGGGTCCGCTTGCGACCGTGCAGTCCATCGACAACGACCATCTGGATCCGTTGTTCGAAGCCACCGTGCAGGCCACCGAGGAAGCCATCGTCAACGCCATGGTCGCCGCGCGCGATATGCAGGGGCAGGACGGACGCTATGCAAAGGCGATCCCGCATGCGGAGCTTGTGGAATTGATGAAGCGGTTTGGGCGCTATGCGCCGAAGCCGTAAACGAATCGATCCGTTATCTTCCCAATCGTCGCCGCCGCGCAGGCGGGGATGCAGTGGCTTTCGCGCATCAAATGCAAAGTCCATGGGTCCCCGCCTGCGCGGGGATGACGATTCATTTTTATCGCAACAGATGGACATCACTTCCATTCACGGCTTCAGGTACTTGTCGTACCAGGCGATGTTGCGTTCCATCCGGTCGCGCAGGTAACTCGGCACCGTTAGTCCGTGGTTTTCGCCGGGATAGACCACCAGTTGCGTCGGCACGGCGAGTGAGCGCAGCGCCTGGTACATCTGCTCGGCGCCCAAACATGGCACGTTCAAATCCTCTTCCGCACATTGGAACATCGTCGGCGTCGTGATCCTGTCCGCATGCAGGAACGGATAGCTCGCTCGGTCGTACTGTTCGCGGTTTTTCCACGGCGTGCCCAGCTCCAGTTCGTATTCACGGATGTACTGGTCGTGCCCGTACATCGCGTACATGTTGGACGCACCTGCGCCGCTGATCGCGGCCTTGAAGCGCGGATCGCGCGCGATCACCGCGTTGGTAAGGATGGAACCGTAGCTCCAGCCGCCGACGCCCAGCCGGTCAGGATCGGCGATACCCATCGCCACCACGTGGTCGACGCCGGCCAGCACGTCTTCCACGTCCTTGTTGCCCCAGTCCGCGTAGATCGCCTTGGCGAAGTCGAATCCGCGCCCGGAACTGCCGCGTGGGTTCACCGCGACCACGGCGTAGCCGGCGGCCGCATAGGCCTGCCAGTCCGGCATGAATTCATGGCTGTAGGTGTAGACCGGGCCGCCATGGATGCGCAGCAAGGTCGGGTAGCGCTTGCCGGGCTGGTAGTCGAGGGGCTTGACCAGCACGCCATCGATCCCAGTGCCGTCGGCGCTCTTGAAATGGATGGCCTCCACGTTCGCCAATGGCTTCCGTTCCAGCCACTCGTTGTGCCTTCCAAGTGCACGCAGGCCATCGTTGTCCATGGCGCTGATCTCGTAGGGATGGCTGTCATCACCACCCAGCACTACCATGCGCCCGTTCGCGGCCACGTCCAGGTCGTAGTCGAAGCGCTTGCCATGGGTGAGGTCGGTGACCTTGCCATCCGCAAGATCAATTCGCGACAAGTGCGTCACCAGGCTCTGCTCGATCAAGGCGTAGATGCTCCTGCCATCCGCCGACCAGCGTGGCTTGGTGAAATTGCGATCGATGGGCGCCGGGACGATGGCCTTGCCGGTGGCGACGTCGACGACAGCCAACTGCCACGGCGCGTAGTAGATCCACTTGTCCTCACCGCCCTGCAAGTAGGCAATGCGACTGCTGTCCGGACTCCATTCCGGTCGGGTTTCCCAATAGGGATCAAGGTCCGCCCCGGGGAACGTCGTCAACTGGCGTTCGCGCGCACCGGCCTTCGGTTCGATGACATAAAGATCGAAATTGAGGTGCCGATCCGGATCCTCGCCGCGCTTGGTGACGTAGGCGACCAGGCGTCCGTCCGGCGACCATGCGGGCAGCACCTCGTCGTGTGCGCCGGAGGTCAGTTGTTCGACCTTGCTGCTGGCGAGGTCGAACAGGTACAGGTGCTTGCGCCTTGCGCCCAGATAGCCCGCACCGTCTTCCTTGAACTGGTAGCGTTCACTGACGATCGGCGGCGGGTTCTTGGGCTTGTGCGTGCCCTCCGGAAACTCCGGGTCCATTGCTATCAATGCGAGTTGCCTGCCCTCCGGTGACCACACGAAATCCTCCACGCCAGCGGCGAAATCCGTGAGCCGTTTTGCATCACCACCCTGCGCGGGCATCAGCCAGACTTGCGTCATGGCCTCTTCGCCGTCGTCCTCGGGGTTCTTTTTGCGATCCGACAGGAAGGCGATCCATTGCCCATCGGCAGACCACTGTGGCCGCCAGTCGCTGCTGTCAGCGGTGTGCGTGAGTTGCATCCGCTTGCTGCCGTCATGGTTCACGCGCCACAGGTCGGATTGCGATGTGTCCGCCTCCAGGTTGGCGGTGGTCAACGTGTAGACAACCGTATTGCCGTCCGCGCTCAAGTCCGGCTCGGTGAGGTCCGCCAATCGTGCGAGGTCGGCAGGCTGGAAGCCGCGATCCGCCGCCAGCGCTTGCGTGTCGAGTGCCATGAACAGCATCAAGCAACAAACGGCCCTCACGCGATAACAGCCATGGCCAGTGCTTCATCGATACTGAGCTTCAGCATCGCGATGGCTTCATCCACCTGGGATGCATTGACGTTCAGTGGCGGCATGAAACGCACCGTGCTAACGCCACATGAGAGCAGCAGCAGGCCGTTGTGGAACGCACGGGTAACCACGTCGTCGCAGAGTTTGCGCGCTGGGGTCTTGTCGCCATCGGGTTCTATCAGTTCCATGCCGATCATCAGGCCCCGTCCGCGGATTTCGCCGATGCAGGGATAGGTGCCTGCAAGTTCATTCAAACGTTGCATGAAATGTGCGCCTACGCTGGCCGCGTTGTCGACCAACCCCTCGCGCACCAGGTCTAGTGTGGCGTTGGCCGCGGCGCAAGCGAGCGGATTACCGCCATAGGTGTTGCCGTGTGCGCCGCGCTTCCATTGCGACATCAGCGAGCGTTTCGCCACTACGGCTCCGATCGGCAAGCCGGAACCCAAACCCTTGGCCAGGCTCATGATGTCGGGTGAGACGCCGGAATGCTGGCAGGCGAACATCCTGCCGGTGCGGCCGATGCCCGACTGCACTTCGTCGAAGATCAGCAGGATGCCGTGCTCGTCGCAGAGCTTGCGCAGGCCGCGCAGGAATCCGTCCGGCGGCACCACGTAGCCACCTTCGCCCTGCAGCGGCTCGACAAGGATCGCAGCCACTTCAGAAGGCGGCACGTTGCGTTCGAACAACATGCGGAGGTAATCCAGCACGGCCTTGCCCTGGTCATCGCCTGCAAACAGTGGTCGGTACGGATTGGGGTAGGGCACGTGGGTGACGCCGGGCATGGTCGGCGCGAAGCCAAGCTGTTGGGTGTACTTGCTCGACGTGAAAGACAGCGACCCCATCGTGCGCCCGTGGAAGCCGCCGAGGAAGCCAATGAAGCGTGGCCGCCGCGTCACGTAACGCGCGAGTTTGAGCGCGCCTTCCACCGCTTCGGTGCCGGACTGACAGAGGAAGCTCATCGCCGGTTCGTCCATGGGCGCGACCGCGGCCAGGCGTTCGCCTAGTGCGGTCATGTGCTCGTGCCAGTAGTCGCTGGAGATGTGCAGGAAATCATCGGCGGCCGCCTTCACCGCCTCCACCACGCGCGGATGCGCATGGCCGGTGGCGCACACGGCGATGCCGGCGGCGAAATCCAAGAAGCGGTTGTCGTCCACGTCCCATACCTCGGTGCCGCGGCCATGCGACATCACGAAGGGATAGTCGCGGGGATAGGAAGGAGAGATCACGTCCGCATCGCGCGCGATTATGGCGCGCGCCTTGGGGCCGGGAAGTTCGGTCTTGATGTGCGGGTTGTGCATGTAAGCGCGGCTCGTGGAAGGTGTATTCGGAATGACGGGATTACGGTGGAATGCCTGTCCTGCAATCACCCGACGCGCGTGCGCGATTGCTCGCGTAGATACTGGGCGAGATAGTAGAACGAAGCGATGGCCTTGCCGGTGGTGCCTGAGCCCTTCCAGCCACCGAACGGCTGGTAGCCCGGCCACGCGCCGGTCGTCGCGCCCTGCGGGCGGTTGGCGTAGGTGACGCCGGCTTCGATGTGTTCGAAGAAATAGTCCACGTCGTCGTCGCTGCCGTAACAACCCGCAGTCAGGCCGAGCGGTGAATCGTTGGCCAGGCGCAGCGCTTCCTCGCGGCTCTTCACCCGGCACAGCATCACGATGGGCAGGAACATTTCCTCGCGGAACAGGGGGTGGTCGGCGGGTGCTTCGGCGAGTGTCGGTGCAACGAAGTAGCCGTGCGCAAGTTCACCCTGGTCCAGGCGACGTGCACCCTGCAGCACGCGCCCGCCATGCGCTGCCAACTCTACTGAATAGCGTGCGTAGTTACGCAGAGCATTCGCCGTGGTCACCGGGCCCAGCCAATTGTCCTGCCGCGTCGGATCGCCGATGCGCAACGCCTGCATCTTGGCCAGCAGTTTTTCGATCAGGGCATCGGCGACCGCATCTTCCACGTACAGGCGCGAAAGCGCCGAACACTTCTGCCCACCCATGCCGAAGGCCGAACGCACGATGCCGGTGGCAGTGCGCTCCAGGTCCGCGTTGGCGGTCACGATGCAGGCGTTCTTGCCGCCCATCTCGGCAATGCAGGGTCGTGGCCATGCTCCGTTTGCCATGGTGCGATACAGGCGCATGCCAACTTCGAACGATCCTGTGAAGGTGACGCCAGCGGCGTGCGCATGGTCGACCAGCGCCTGGCCTACCTCGCTGCCGTTGCCATTGAGATAGTTGAACACTCCAGGCGGGAATCCCGCATCGCGCAGGCAGTCGGCCAACAACCGACCCGACCACGGCGTGTCGCTCGCGCCCTTGAACACCACCGTGTTGCCGGTGACCAGCGCGGCAGCGACCGGTCCACCCGCCAGCGCGAACGGGAAATTGAAGGGTGCGATCACCACCCATGCGCCATGCGGCCGCATCACGCTGCGGTTGTGCGATTTGAAACCGGGAAGTGGATCGTCCGGCAGCGCGTGGTCGAAACCGCCTTGGCGCTCGAAGTCCTCGGCGTACAGGCGGAAGAAATCCGCGGTTTCCTGCACTTCACCCAGCGCTTCCATGCGGTTCTTGCCGACTTCCAGGCTGAGCGCTGCGCTGATGGCGTATACGCGCTCTTCTATCAACGCGGCGACGCGTTTCATCAGGCGCACGCGCTCCGTGGCCGCCTTCGCGCGCCATGCAGGGAACGCGGCATGTGCAGCCTGCATAGCGCGGTCGGCATCGGCTACATCAGCCACGGCGAAATGTCCCAGCACGCGGCGTTGGTCGATGGGGCTGCGGCGTTCGTCCAGCGTATGCGTTGCCACGTCCACGCCATTGACATGCAGTGCATACGTCGCGCCCAGGCTCGCCTCGACGTCCTGCAGGGCGGCATCGAAGCGCACATGCAGGTCGGCAGGTGGGTCGAACATGGTCGCGTAGGTGAGTTTGTAGCTCATGCTTTTCCCTCGCCTGTGGTCGCGATTTCTGCAAGCAGCCTATCCAGCAGGTCCAGCGCATCAGCCAGCTCCTGCTCTCCGATCACCAGCGGCGGTGCGAGCAAGATCAGGTTGCCGCGTGCCGCAAAGGACACGCCCTGTGCCATCGCGTCCTTGAGCAAGCGCTTCAACGCCAACGGCATCTGCGGCCACGGCGCCAATGGTTCACGACTCGCGCGATCCGCCACCAGCTCCACCACGGCGAACAGCCCATGGCCGCCGCGTACGTCACCGATCACCGCATGACGTGATTGCATCGCCTTCAACGTATCGAACATGCGGCGTCCGAGCATGCGTGAGCGCTCGATCAGTCCTTCTTCCTCATACGCCTGCAACGCTGCCAGTCCCGCCGCGCAGGACAAGGGATGGCCGCAGTAGGTCAGTCCGGTGGACAGCATCTGTTGCTCCAGACGCGCTGCCATCTCCGCCGACAGCACCACGGCGCCGAGCGGGATGTGGCCACCGGTCAGGCCCTTCGCCAACGTCATCAGATCGGGCTTCGCTGCGTCGCCATGTCGTTGCCAGGCGAACCATTCGCCGCAACGGCCGAAACCACTCATGACCTCGTCCGCGATCAGCGGAATCCCATGCGCGCGGGTCAGCGCACGCAACCCAGGCCAATAGTTGTCGGGTGCGACGATGCCGTTGGTGCCGGCGTTCGGTTCCATCATCACGGCGGCGATTCGGCTCGCGCCGTGGTCCTCGATCATCTGCGCCACGGCAGCGACGGCGTGCTCGCCGCATCCGGTCTCGCTGTCACTGCCAAACGGGCAGCGATAGGAATAGGGCGGCGGTGCATGCAGTACATGGAATGCAGCCGGGTCCACCTGCGTGCGCGTGCGGCTGTCGCCCGACAGCGCCATGCCGGCATAGCTTGCGCCGTGGTACGAACGGTCACGGGTAATGACTTGGCCCTGCGGCAGGCCACGCGCCTGGCGTGCGAACTTGATCGCGTGCTCGTTGGCATCGGCGCCGCCGAGGGTGAAGAACACGCGTCCGCCACTGAAACCCGATTTCTCCAGCAGCGCCTCGGCCAGTTCCGCACGCGGCTGGGCACCCCACGCCGAAGTCACGAAGCACAGGCGCTCGGCCTGTTCGCGGATCGCGGCGACCACGCGTGGATGCTGGTGGCCGAGGTTGCTGCACTCGGCCAGGCTGCTCATGTCCAGGTACTCGCGACCTTCCGCGTCGCGCAGGCGTGCGCCCCGGCCACCGACGATCGTCGGCGCATTCCATTCCGACTGCACGCACCAGCTGTGCAGGACGCTGTCGGCCTCACTCGTCACGCGCCGCTCCTCGGGGTGAATTTGTGCGGTAATCGAACATTAATTCGTATTGCGAACCCATTGGAAACCTTCTACGCTCGGGCTGTCAATCGGATCACGTAGCGCATGGCGGCAAACCTGTTCGAGCAAAGTCCCGACTACGTGCAATCGCTGGCACGCAGCTTGCGCGTGCTGCGTGCCTTCGGCCACGACCTGCCCACGCCCAGCCTGTCCGAGCTCGCCGCGCGCACCGGACTGTCGCGTGCGGTGGTGCGGCGCATCCTGCTGACGCTGCAGCACCTGGGCTACGTGGGCGTGCGTGGGCGCAGCTTTTTCCTGACCCCCCGCGTGCTGGAACTCGGCTACAGCTACCTGTCGTCGCTGGACCTGACCGAACTCGCGCAGCAGACCATGGAACAGTTGGCGCAGCGCGTCGGTGAATCCTGTTCCATGGCGGTGCTGGAAGGCAACGACATCGTCTATGTATTGCGCGTGCCGGTGCGGCGGGTGATGAGCATCGCGTTGGGAGTCGGGGCGCGCCTGCCCGCCTTCGCCGCTTCGATGGGACGGGTGATGCTGGCCGACCTGAAGGATGCCGACCTCGATGCATGGATGCAGGGCAATGATTTCACCGCCTGCACGCCGAATACGCTGCGCACGCCCAAGGCATTGAAGGCGGAACTGCTACGCGTGCGCAAGCAGGGCTACGCCTTGGTATCGCAGGAACTCGAGCTCGGCCTGTGCTCGATCGCCGTTCCCATACGCGCCAGCAATGGCCGCGTGGTGGCCGGTCTGAACGTGAGCATGCAATACACCGACAAGGCAAGCGAGCGCGCACTCAAGGACATCCTGCCGGCGCTGCTGTCCGCGCAACCCGAAATCGAGCTGGCCGTACGCCAGGGCAGTTGGGCGCCGCAGGTGTTCCCGCGCCAGGGCCTGTGATCCATCCCTTGCCGGCTGCATGGCGTCAGCGTCATGGATCCATGAACAGCACTACCGGAGCAGCAATGCATTACCCACGGTCATTCGTAGTACGCACTGCAGCGTCAACCGCCCTGCTCACCCTTGCATTTGCCGCAACCGGGGCAGAGCACGCGCCTGCCACGCACCAGGCGCTGGGCCGCGACCTGCTGCGTGAACTGATCGGGATCGACACCACCCCGGACCATGGCAACACCACGGCCGCGGCGGAACAACTGGCGAAGCGTTTCCTTGCGGCAGGCTTCGATCCCGCGGATGTCCACGTCCTCGGCGACAACCCGTTGAAACGCAACCTCGTGGTGCGCCTGCGCGGCAAGGGCGAGCGCGAGCCGATCCTCTTGCTCGCACACCTGGACGTGGTGGAAGCCAAGCGCGAGGACTGGAACGTCGATCCCTTCGTGCTCACCGAGAAGGATGGCTACTTCTACGGCCGCGGCACTTCCGACAACAAGGCTGGCGCGGCGGGCCTGGTGGCGACGCTGTTGCGATTGAGCGAAGAAGCTTTCGTGCCGCGCGGCGACTACGTGCTGGCGCTGACCGCAGGCGAAGAGGACGGTGGCGACAATGGCGTGCAATGGCTGCTGGCCAATCGACCCGAGCTGATCAAGGCCCAGTACGCACTCAATGTGGACGGTGGCGGGCCGGAAATCCGCAACGGCGCACCGGCGGTGCTGTCGGTGGAAACCGCGGAGAAGGTCTACGTGAGCTACACCCTGACCGCGCGCGATCCGGGCGGGCACAGTTCCTTGCCTACGCCGGGCAACGCCATCCAGCGCCTCGCGCAAGGTCTGTCGCGGCTGGCTTCGCACCCGTTCCCGCTGCACACCAATTCGGCCACGCGTGGCTATTACGCCGGACTTGCGAAGCTGTATGCCGGCGCGGTCGCCGACGATATGCTCGCCGCGTCGCGCGAGCCGCAGGATCCGGCGGTGCTGGCACGGCTGGCAGCCACGTCCACGTACAACAACTCACAATTACGCACCACGTGCGTGCCCACACTGCTGAAGGGCGGGCATGCGGAGAACGCCCTGCCGCAGATGGCCCAAGCCACGATAAATTGCCGGGTGCTGCCCGATGAAGACCTGGCGAGCATCGATGCGGCGTTGAGGGAAGCGCTGGCTGATCCCGGCATCGAAGTGGCGCGTGTCGCGGAGCCGCAGGCGGGTCCGCCCTCACCGGTCAATGCCGGGCTTTTCTCGCACATCGCCGACGCGGCACACGGCCTTTGGAGTGAAATACCGGTTTCACCTTACATGTCGGCCGGTGCCACCGACAGCGTGTTCTTGCGTGCGGCCGGCATGCCCGTGTATGTGTTCAACGGCATGCCCTACGATGTGGACGACGACCGCGCCCATGGCCAGGACGAACGCATCCTGGCCCAGTCCTACTACCAATCATTGCAATTCAACTATAGATTGCTGAAAGCGCTATGAGGAAAGGGGTGGTTCCAGTGAAGCGCAAACCATTCGAAATGGGTGCGTGGCCGGCGGGCCGGCAGGCGCATGTGCGATTGGAAAGTCGCGCATGAATGCAGCTTCCGAAGCCAGCGCCACGTTCGATACCGCGCTTGCCCACGCCATGCGCCTGCTGGACACCGACCCGGCGTTGGCTGCGGAACAGGCCAGCGAAATCATCCGTGCGGTCGGCGAGCATCCGATGGCGCTGCTGGTGCTGGGCACCGCGCACCGCATGCGGGGTGATATCCATGCGGCCCTCGACGTGCTGCGTCCGCTTGCCTCCGCCCAGCCCAGGTCGGCCACGGTCCAACTGGAACTTGGCATTGCCTTGGGGCATGCGAAGCAAGGGGGCCAGGCGGTTGCAGCGTTGCGGCGCGCGGTGGCACTGAAGCCGGACCTGCCGCGGGCATGGCTGGCGCTGGGCGATCATTTGACCGGCATGGACGACATGGCGGGCGCGGACGCGGCATACGCCAATCACATCCGCTACGCAACGCGTGATCCGCAATTGCTGCGCGCAGCCAGCGCCTTGTCCGAGAACCGTATCCCGGAAGCAGAGCTGCTGCTGCGCGAGCTGCTGCGGCAGAAACCCACCGACGTTGCCGCCATCCGCATGCTGGCCGAAGTCGCGGTGCGCCTGGGCCGTAACCAGGACGCGGAAAACCTGCTGTCCCGCTGCCTGCAATTGGCCCCAAGCTTCCACGCCGCGCGCCAGAACTACGCTTTGGTGCTGCACCGTTCCAACAAGCCGGAGCTGGCGTTGGCGGAACTGGACACCTTGCTGGCTGCCGAGCCTGCCAACACCGCCTACCGCAACCTCAAGGCGGTGGTGTTGTGCCGCGTCGGTGAATACGAGCAGGCGATCGCGCTGTATGCCGACATCCTGGCCGAGTACCCGAGCCATCCCAAGATATGGATGAGCTACGGCCACGCATTGAAGACCGCCGGCCACCAGGAGCGGGCCATCGACGCGTATCGCAGCGCCTTGCGCTTGCAACCCGGCTTCGGCGAGGTGTGGTGGAGCCTGGCCAACCTGAAGACCGTGCGCTTCTCTGCCGACGACCTGGCCACCATGCGCGGCCAGCTTCAGGGTCCGGATCTGTCCAGCGAAGATCGCCAGCACCTCGAATTCGCGGTCGGCAAGGCGTTGGAAGACCTGGGCGAATACGAAGCGTCGTTCCAGCACTACCAGCAGGGCAACGACCTGCGCCGGGCGGAATTGCAATACGTGGCCGACGACATATCGGTGCGGGTCGCACGCATCAAGCGCACCTACACGCGCCAGTTCTTCGAAAAGCGCAGCGGCTTTGGTGCCACGGCGCCCGATCCCATCTTCATCGTCGGCCTGCCACGCGCAGGTTCCACCTTGATCGAACAGATCCTCTCCAGCCATTCCGCGGTCGAAGGCACCATGGAATTGCCGGAGATCATCAGCATCACCCGCACCTTGCGCAGCCAGGGCGATGCCAGCCAGGCCCTGCCTTACCACGACGTGCTGGAAACCCTGGACGCACCGGCGCTGCGCGAATTGGGCGAGCAATACCTGCAGCACACCCGCATCCAGCGCAAGACCGATGCACCGTTGTTCATCGACAAGATGCCGAACAACTTCCTGCATATCGGGTTGATCCACCTGATGCTGCCCAATGCGAAAATCATCGACGCGCGCCGCCACCCGTTGGCCTGCTGCTTCTCCGGCTACAAGCAGCATTTCGCGCGCGGCCAGGGCTTCACCTACAGCCTCGACGACATCGGCCGCTATTACCGCGACTACGTGGAGCTGATGGCGCATTTCGACGCCGTGCTACCAGGTCGCATCCATCGCGTCATCTACGAAAACATGGTCGACGACACCGAAGCCGAAGTGCGTCGTTTGCTGGATTACTGCGGCCTGCCGTTCGAGGAAGGCTGCCTGCGCTTCTTCGAGAACGCACGCCCGGTGCGCACCGCCAGCTCGGAACAGGTACGCAAGCCGATCTACCGCGACGGCGTGGACCACTGGCAGCACTACGCGCCGTGGCTGGGGCCGTTGGAAACCGCATTGGGACCGGTACTGCAGGCGTATCCCGCCGTGCCGGAGTTCGGGGAGCAAGCGTTGGACCTTACCTAGCAACACCTACTGGAGAGAGGCGAAGTTGATGAGCAACCACAACAAGAAACGAACAGCACTACGCAGTCCATCGACCCTGTCCCGATTGCCGCTGACCGTGGCCATCTACCTTGCGGTCGGTTCGGCGGCATTTGCACAGGAAGCGACACCCCCGCCAGCGGCGGAACCCGCCGCCCAGGAGAGCAAGCAGGCGGCGACCCTGGACACGGTGACCGTGACCGCGCAGAAGCGCGTGGAAAACCTGCAGCGCGTGCCGATCAGCATGCAGGTCATCGGGGCGGAGAAGCTCGACCAGCTCAACATCACCGACTTCGATGACTACGCCAAGTACCTGCCCAGCGTGTCGTTCCAGACCCTGGGCCCGGGCTTCGCCCAGGTGTACATGCGCGGCGTGGCCAGCGGCGGCGATGGCAACCATTCCGGTTCCCTGCCCAGCGTGGGCATGTACCTGGACGAACAGCCCATCACCACCATCCAGGGTGCGCTGGACATCCACCTGTACGACATCGCGCGGGTCGAATCGCTGTCCGGCCCGCAGGGCACGCTGTACGGCGCCAGTTCGCAAGCCGGCACCATCCGCATCATCAGCAACAAGCCGGACGCGTCCGCGTTCTCGGCCGGTTACGGGCTGGAGTTGAACTCGGTCAGTGGCGGCGGCATCGGCCACGTCGCCGAGGGCTTCGTCAACATCCCGCTGACCGAAGCGGCGGCCATCCGCCTGGTGGGCTGGAACAAGCACGATGCCGGCTACATCGACAACGTGTTCGGCACCCGCACGTATCCGTCATGGGATGCGGATTCCGGCGGCAACGGCACGGTGGACAACGCCGACTTCGTAAAGAACAACTACAACGAGGTCGATACGACTGGCGCGCGACTGGCCTTGAAGGTGGACCTCAACGACGCCTGGTCCATCGGCGCTTCAGTGATGGGGCAGAAGCAGGTCGCCGACGGCAGCTTTGCTTTTGATCCGGTAGTCGGCGACCTGGCCTTGAGCCACTACAACCCCGAGCGCTCGGACGACCGCTGGGTGCAGGCCGCGTTGACGGTGGAAGGCAAGATCGGCAATTTCGACCTCACCTACGCGTTCGCGCACCTCAAGCGCGACGTGGATACCGAGTCCGACTACAGCGACTATGCCTTCTGGTACGACACCCTGTTTGGATCCGGTGCCTACTTCTACGACAACACCGGCACCATCGTGAACCCGTCGCAGTACATCCAAGGCGTGGACGGCTACAAGAAGACCAGCCACGAACTGCGCATTTCCTCGCCGCAGGACCGGCGTTTCCGTTTCGTCGCCGGCCTGTTCATGCAGGACCAGCGCCACAACATCGAACAGAACTACCGCATCGATGGCATCGGCAGCGACATCGCGGTACCCGGCTGGCCGGGCACGATCTGGTTGACCCAGCAGGTGCGCGAAGACAAGGACAAGGCGATCTTCGGCGAGATGTCCTACGACTTCACCGACAAGCTCACCGGTACCCTGGGTGGCCGCTACTTCCGGGTCGACAACAGCCTGGTGGGCTTCTTCGGTTATGGCGCGGGCTTCAGCAGCCGCACGGGTGAGGCGGCCTGCTTCCGCTTCGAGGAGTTCCGCGGTGCGCCCTGCGTCAACCTGGACAAGCGCGTCGAGGAAAGCGGCAGTATCGGCAAGGCCAACCTGACCTACCAGGTCAACGACAACGCGATGATCTACGGCACCTGGTCCGAGGGTTTCCGTCCCGGCGGCATCAACCGGCGCGGCACCTTGCCGCCGTACCTGTCCGACTACCTCACCAACTACGAATTCGGTTGGAAAACGAGCTGGATGGACAACCGCCTGACCTTCAACGGCGCGGCGTTCCGGCAGGAATGGGAGGACTTCCAGTTCAGCATCCTGGGTGCGAATGGCCTGACCGAAATCAAGAACGCCAACCAGGCGCGCATCAACGGCCTGGAAATGGACTTGAACTTCGCCGCGACCTACAACCTGCAGCTCACCGCCGGCATGGCGTTCTATGACGCCAAGCTGACGGCCAACTACTGCGGCCTCACCGACCTGGAAGGCGTACCGCTCACCGAATGCGTCGCCGGCACCATCAACCCGGACACCGGCGAAGAGTTCAATGGCCCCGAGGCACCCAGCGGCACGCAATTGCCGATCACGCCGGAGTTCAAGGGCAACCTGATCGCGCGCTATACCTTCGACGTGCGCGGCATGGAAGCCTTTGCGCAAGGTGCACTGGTCTACGTCGGCGAGCGCGAGTCAGACCTGCGCCTGGTGGAACGCGAGATCCTGGGCAAGCTGGGTGCCTACACCACGTTCGATCTTTCGGCCGGCATCCGCAAGGACAACTGGTCGGTATCGGCGTATGTCAGCAACCTGTTCGACGAACGTGCGGACCTGTCGCGCTTCACCCAGTGCGGCGAGCAGGTGTGCGGTGCGCCGGGCGTGGTGCCGGAGTATCCCAACGGGCAGGTCTACACCGTCACCAGCCAGCCGCGCACCTTCGGCATCCGCTTCTCGCAGGAGTTCTGAGTCGCGGGTTTGGTGATTGCTGCAATGAGATGGAAGAAGAATCCCCGGTTATGCCGGGGATTTTTTTGAGGAGGATTTCCAAGCATTAGTTTGCGAAACCTGGTTGCAAGCTTCCCTCTCCCCTTGTGGGAGAGGGTGGCCGACAGGCCGGGAGAGGGGAGGCCGGAGCCGGGGTCCGATCAGCCGTCGGGGTGCATCGAGTGTGTGGAATTACGCAAAAAAATCGCGTCACTCGGCACGCCGGGATAGCTTGAAGGTAGCAGGCTCCGGCGCACCCTCTCCCGCCTTCGGCACCCTCTCCCACAAGGGGAGAGGGACTCACGCACTTTTATCGCGAGTGGGTCCGGCAATTGGCCCCCCGCAGCTTCTAGGCCACAATGCGCCATGACCAACACCATCGACCTGCTTGAAACCGTTGAACAGGAAACCGGCCCCGACCCGCAATGGGCGGTGATCTGGCTGCATGGCCTGGGTGCCGACGGCCATGACTTCGCGCCGATCGTGCCCGAACTCGTCCGCCCGGGTTGGCCTGCGCTGCGCTTCGTGTTCCCGCATGCGCCCGTGCGTCCGGTCACCATCAACAACGGCATGCGCATGCGCGCCTGGTACGACATCGTGGGCATGGATTTCCCCACCCGTGCCGACAGCCACGGCGTCAAGCAATCGGTCGTGCAGGCCAATGCGCTGATCGAACGCGAGCAGGCGCGCGGCATTCCCGCAGAACGCATCCTGCTGGCCGGGTTTTCACAAGGTGGAGCCATTGCCTTGGCCACGGGCGTGCGCCGCACTGCGCCACTGGCGGGACTGATTGCACTGTCGACCTACCTGCCGGACGCACAGTCCGCCACCGACGAAAAAAGCGCCGATGCCACCACGCAGCCGGTGTTCATGGCCCACGGCGCCAGCGATCCGGTAATTCCGCTCATGTATGCCGAACAGAGTGCGCAATTGCTGAAGACGCTCGGCTTCAACGTCGACTGGCACCGCTATCCCATGGCGCACCAGGTCTGTGCGGAAGAATTGAGCGACCTGGGTGACTGGATGGCGCAACGGTTCAGCGCCGGCTGAAGGGCGATACACCCAAGTCCTTTCCTGGAACACGGCAAGGTGACGACGCAATGGTGCGACCGCTACTATGCCTGCAAGACCGTGTCGCCATTCCCGGCAACAGCGTCGTGACGAGGAGGCAGCAGGCGTGAAGGTGGTGATCGCCGACGACGAAGCCCTGGCCCGCGAGCGACTGCGCATGCTGCTGTCGGCGCATGACGGCGTGGAAATCGTGGCCGAAGCCGAGAACGGCCTCACTGCCCTGCAGGCCTGCGCGGAGTTCCGCCCCGACCTGGTGCTGCTGGACATCGCCATGCCCGGCGTGGACGGGCTGGAAGCCGCGCGCCACCTGACGGCCTTCGATCCGCGTCCCGCCGTGGTGTTCTGCACCGCCTACGACGCACACGCGCTGTCCGCGTTCGAGGCGGAGGCCATCGATTACCTGATGAAGCCGGTGCGCCCGGAGCGACTGGCGGTGGCGCTGGAGCGCGCGCGGACTTTCATGAGTGGGCGCGAGTCACTGGCGCCGGCCGAACCCAACCGGCAGCCGCGCACGCACCTGTGCGCGCGCCTGCGCGGCAGCCTGCGCCTGATTCCGATGGACGACGTGCATTACCTGCAGGCCGAAGAGAAATACGTGGTGGTGCACCATGCGCGTGGCGAAGACCTGATCGAAGAATCGCTGAAGTCACTGGAAGAGGAGTTCAGCGGGCGCTTCGTGCGCATCCACCGCAACTGCCTGGTGGCGCGCCACGAAATCATCGAACTCAAGCGCGGCAACGATGGCCGCGTACACGCCGTGCTTCGCCACGGCAAGGAACCGCTGGAAGTCAGCCGGCGTTGCGTGGCGGGGTTGCGGGATACGGTGAAGCACCTCTGAGGTGGTTGCTCGTTCCTGGTTGTAGGCAAGCGCGGAATCTCGACAGGCTCACCACGAACGGGACTGCGTGAGTAGAGCCATGCCAAATGGCGCTGCTCAGAACTTTCCGTTGCTTCAGGTATCCCTGTTCGTAGGAAATTCCAGCAACCAAGAACCAAGAACCAAGAACCCAAAACTTCCCAGCTTCACCGCTGCAATCCATAATGCCCGCATGCACACCCTCCGCATCGCCACCCGCAAGAGCCCGCTCGCCCTTTGGCAGAGCGAACACGTCGCCGATTTGCTGCGTGCTGCCCATCCGGGATTAGAGGTGTTGCTGGTGCCGATGAGCACGCGTGGCGATGAGGTGCTGGATCGCTCGCTGGCGGCGATTGGCGGCAAGGGTCTGTTCCTGAAGGAACTGGAGATCGCCATGCAGCGCGACGAGGCGGATTGCGCGGTGCATTCGCTGAAGGACGTGCCGATGCAGTTGGACGCGCCCTTTTCCCTGCCTGCTATCCTGCCGCGCGCGGATGCGGCGGATGCTTTCATTTCCAATGCCTATGCGTCGCTGGACGATCTGCCGCAAGGCGCGCGCGTGGGTACGTCGTCGTTGCGTCGGCAGGCACAGTTGCGTGCACGTCGTCCGGATTTGCAGTTGCTGGACCTTCGCGGCAACGTCAACACGCGCCTGGCCAAGCTGGATACAGGCGAGTACGACGCCATCGTGCTGGCCTGTGCCGGCATCGCGCGCCTGGGTTTCGAATCGCGCATCCGCGCGCGCCTCGCCGCACCCGACTGGTTGCCCGCGCCTGCGCAAGGCGCGATTGCGTTGGAGTCCTGTGGCAACGACGCACGCCTGCAGGCCTTGTTCGCCGCGCTGGACCACGCGCCCACGCGCACTTGCGTGGAAGCGGAGCGCGCGATGAACCGCGCGCTGCACGGCAGTTGCCACGTGCCGGTCGCTGCGTTCGCGGAGCTGCAGGGCGATCGCTTGCACTTGAGCGGGCTGGTGGGTTCGGCTGACGATGGTCGCGTGGTGAGGGCCGAGGCCGAAGGTGCGTCCAATGCGCCGGAGGCTTTGGGCCAGGCAGTCGCTGCGGAATTGCTGGCGTTGGGGGCCGGGGAATTCCTGTAACGGGCAGTGAATCAGCGCAAGCGCAGCCAGGCAAACCCGTTGTAGGAGCTGCGCAAGCTGCGACCGTCAACCAAATTCATCACACATATCCAAGACGTCGTTCTAGCGAACGCTGGAATGACGTCTGAGAATGTATCGGATATTTCGACAGTCGCAGCTTACGCAGCTCCTACACCAGCCGGGCATCCAGCATGGTTTCTGCCCATGCCCTCACTTGGGCGCATCAATCACGATCCCGGGATCGTTGAAGCGCGTGTAGCGGATGGTCATGCTGTATGGCTTGCCCTGTGATTCGCCGCTGTGCTGCAACTGCAAGGGCAGGCCGTCGTCGCCGACCCAATAGGTGAACTCGGTGACGCCCGGCTTGCCGGACTCGGGTGCGCTGCCTGCGGGCAGCGTGTTGCGCACCAGGTACTTCGTCGCCGGTTTGCCGTCGACCGTGTCGCTGCCCTGCGATTCGACGCTCAAGCTGTCCTTGTTTTCCTGGATCTTCAGCGGATCACGCCACTGGCTGATCGTCCCCGCCGGCAGCGGCACCTTCATCGTCTTGCCATCCACCTGCATGTACATGGTGTCGCCGATGATCACCTGCGTGCCCACCGGCATCTGCAGGCGGTAACGGTCAGGCGCGACGAAATCCATTTCCGTGGTCATGCTCTTTGCGCCCTCCATGACCATCGTCGCGTGAAAACTGCGCGCGTCCAGGAACGTATCCATCGATCCCTTCACTGCCGCCATAGGCGCAGGCAAGGAGGCCGGGGCTGCCACGTTCCCTTCCGCCACTGCTTGAGTGGGGGGCGTGACGGCATCGGTCGTGGCAGCCGGCACGGCGGGGGAGGACGGCTTGCAGGCAGCCAGTGCAAGGGCAAGGCAGGTGAGTGCAAGCAGGCGTACGGGCATGTGGAACTCCAGGGTGTGCAGGACGTGGGGTAGGGCCGGTGTCGCAGGGAAAGCAGCTTGGGTCCGCGCGTTGGGGGCTGTTGCGCTATTGAATGGCGCAGCCATGCCAGGCACCGCACGGGCCCAAGCTGCCGCCGCAGGGCCTGTATGCAACTGAACGAAAATCAAGCCACGAAAACGGCCACGGCTCGGCCATAATCAGCGCATGGACAAGATCGAACGCATCACCGCCCTGCACCGCATCCTCAAGGCCGCGCGTTACCCGGTCACGGTCAAGCGCCTGCAGGAAGAACTTGGATGTTCCCGCGCCACCGCCTACCGCGACCTGGCCTACCTGCGCGATGCGCTGATGGCCCCGGTGGAAGGCGATGGCGAAGCCGGCTTCCGCTATGCCGCAGGCGAGAGTGATCGCTTCGAACTGCCGGGCCTGTGGCTGAGTTCCGAAGAACTCCACGCCTTGCTCGCCGCGCAGCAATTGCTGATGCGCACCGGCGGCGGCGTGTTGTCCAGCGCACTTGCCCCGCTGCAGAAACGCATCGAAGGCTTGCTGAGCGACCACGCCGGCGTCGACCACTGGCCGGTAGAGCGCGTGCGCGTCATCCCGCACCGCGGACGCAGGCTGGACGAAGCCAGCTTCCGCAGCGTCGCCTCGGCAGTGCTGGAACGCAAACAGCTCACCTTCGAATACCGTGCACGCTCCACCGATGAACGCACGCGCCGCACCGTGTCGCCACAGCGCATCACCCACTACCGCGACAACTGGTACCTCGACGCCTGGGACCACGAACGCGACGGCCTGCGCAGTTTCGCCGTCGACCGCGTCAGCAATGCGCGCGTGGTCGAAGAAGCGGCACGCGATTTGCCCGACGCGCAGCTCAACCAGCACCTGGCCTCCAGCTACGGGATTTTTTCCGGCGAGCCCAAGGGTTGGGCCACCATCGTGTTCAGCGCCAAGACCGCGCGCTGGGTGGCCGATGAACAATGGCATTCGAAGCAGGAAGGGCGTTTCCTTCCCGACGGGCGTTATGAGCTGAAAGTGCCGTACAGCGTGTCGCGCGAACTGCTGATGGACATCCTGCACTATGGCGCCGATGCGGAAATCATCGAGCCGGCAGTATTGCGCGAACAGGCCAAGTCGTTGCTGGAGTTGGCGTTGAGCAATTACGAGCGCTGATGCTGTTCCTTCTCCCATCAGGAGAAGGTGCCCGAAGAGCCTGCCCCGTACTTGATACGGGGGCGGATGAGGGTACGGGTTATCGGAAGCCCGAAAAATTGGCGGGGGTTGGAACTCCCCCTCCCTCATCCGTCGCTGCGCGCCACCTTCTCCCGGAGGGAGAAGGAAACCACGATACGGCTACGGTTTCTTGGGCGCGGCAAATCCCGGTTGCCCCACCTGCTCCTTCAACTGCGGTACGCGGACCAGTTTCCTGGTATCCACGCCGTGCCCGCCCATGCGCGTGGTCAGTTCGGCATACAGTGCGTCGTCCAGGTCCGACGTGCGTGAAAACACCCACGCCAGGTCGCGGCCGGGGTAATCGATCAGCGCCCAGGAATAGTCTGGCGCCACTTCCAGGATGCGGAACTTGGTCGGGATGACGCCGAAGAACCACGTCGTCCAGCGCCGATTGCCCGTGTCCGGCTTGACGGTTGCACTCGAGTCCAAGGTCTTGACCGGCTCTCCGAAACCGTCCTGGTACACGTAACGCACGCCGATTTTTCCATCGGGCCGCAGGGTGTATTCATCGCGGCTGGCCACGTGCCCGCGTTCGCCGAAGTACGGCACGTGGGCGATGACATGCCAGGGCCCCATGAAGCGGGGCAGGTCGATGGCGGCGGCATGCGTGGAGGTCATGGGCTGGGCCGTGGAAGAAAGGGAGGAAAACAGCAGCGCCGAAAGCAGCAGGGCGCGGGACGGGATGGGCAGGGACATGCCGGGCTTCCAATACAGGACAACGCCCACCCTAATTGCGAACGGGCGAAGAACATGTCAACGCGTTGGCAGGTCGCAGTCCGTGAGATGGGCGCGCGGCAGGCTGGCTTCCCATCCACGGAGCCGCCGTCATGACCACCTTCGTCGCCCGCCCGCTTGCCGCCCCTGCCACTGATCCACGCCTGGAACGTGGCCTGCGCACCTTGATGATCGCCGGCCTGGCCGTGGTGCTGCTGTTGCCTGCGGCCCGCGGACACAGCGAGTGGCTGGGCTGGATGCCGCTGTGGCTGGTGGGCATGCCGTGCATGGCGTGGTGGTCGCTGCACCGCTTCCGGCTTCCATCGCGTTCAGGAGCCGCGCGTGGATCAGCATCGACACCGCGCCGTCGCCGCGTGGGCGCACAGGCACGACGCAGGAAAACGACCGTGCCGCAACGGTTTCCACGCGCCGCCTGACCTTCGGCAGGGGAGTGGTTTTTCCAGCTGTGCTAGCGTGATGGGTCATGTTCGCAGCCCGAGTGATCCATGCCCAGACTTGTACACGCCTGCCAGGCCATTGCCCTGGCCGCAGGCCTAGCCGCCGTCGCCGGCAACACCCTTGCCGAGGAAACCACCCCCGTGACCGATGACACCCATGCCTGGCTGGAAGACGTCACCGGTGAAAAGCAGTTGCAATGGGTACGGACGCAGAACGCGAAGGCGGAAGCCGAGATCGCCGCCACGCCTGATTTCAAGCAACTGGAATCGCGCATCCTGAAGATGCTGGATTCGGACGCCAAGATTCCCTACGTCGAAAAAATTGGCGACCACTACTACAACTTCTGGAAGGACAGCGGCAATGCACGCGGCGTGTGGCGTCGTACCACCCTGGAGGAGTTCCGCAAGCCGGCTCCGGCATGGGACACCATCATCGACCTGGATGCGCTGAACAAAGCCGAGAACGAGAACTGGGTCTGGCACGGCGCCAACTGCCTGCGGCCGACGTACACGCGCTGCCTGGTGTCGCTGTCACGCGGTGGTGCAGATGCCGACGTGACCCGCGAGTTCGATGTCGACACCCGGCAATGGGTCAAGGACGGTTTCTTCCGCGCCGAAGCCAAGGGTGCGCTGGGCTGGAAGGATGCCGACACGGTGTACGTGTTCACCGATTTCGGCCCGGGATCGATGACCCCGTCCGGCTATCCGCGCATCGTCAAGGAATGGAAGCGTGGCACGCCGCTCGGTGCTGCCCGCGTGGTGTATGAAGGCACCAACGAAGACATGTATATCGCGGCGTATCACGACGACACGCCGGGTTTCGAGCGCGACTTCGTCAGCCGTACGATTGCGTTCTACAACGATGAGCTGTACCTGCGCGCCGCGGACGGCACGCTGGCGAAGATCGACGTACCCAACTCGGTCAACAAGGGCGTGGTGCGCGAATGGCTGACGCTGGAATTGCGCGAACCGTGGAAAGTGGGTGGCAAGACCTACAAGGCCGGCTCGCTGCTGGTGACGAGATTCGACGATTTCATGGCCGGGAAGCGTGACTTCGACGTGCTGTTCGAGCCGACCGATTCCACGTCGCTTGCCGGCGCGACCTGGACGAAGAACCACGTCGTGCTCAACGTGATGGATGACGTCAAGAACAAACTCACGGTACTGACCCATGGTCCATCCGGCTGGACGCGCACGCCGATGCCGATCGGCTCGCTGGAATTCGGTACCACCAGCGTCGGTGCCGTGGATGCGGACGAAAGCGATGCGGTGTGGTTGACCGTCACCGACTACCTGACGCCGACCACGTTGTTGCTGGCCGAAGCCGGCGGTCCGCCGGATTCCGTGGAAGTGCTGAAGACCATGCCGGCCTTCTTCGACAGCAGCAAGCATGTGGTCGAGCAGCACTTCGCCACATCCAAGGACGGCACCAAGGTTCCGTATTTCCTGGTGCGCGCCAAGGACGTCAAACTCGATGGCAGCAACCCGACCCTGCTGTATGGCTACGGCGGTTTCGAGGTGTCGATGACGCCGGGATACTCCGGCGGCGTGGGCATGGGCTGGCTGGAAAAGGGCGGCGTGTATGCCGTCGCCAATATCCGTGGCGGTGGCGAATACGGCCCGCGCTGGCACCAGGCGGCGCTGAAGCAGAACCGGCACAAGGCCTATGAAGACTTCGCGGCGGTCGCGCAGGACATGATCACGCGCGGCATCACGTCGCCGAAGCACCTGGGCATCCAGGGCGGCAGCAACGGCGGCCTGCTCACCGGCAATATGCTGGTGCAGTACCCGGAGCTGTTCGGCGCGGTGGTGGTGCAGGTTCCGCTGTTGGACATGAAGCGCTACAACCACCTGCTGGCCGGTGCGTCGTGGATGGCCGAATACGGCAATCCCGACAAACCCGAAGAGTGGGCCTTCATCCGGAAATTCTCGCCGTACCACCTGTTCGATCCGGCCAAGACCTACCCGCCGACGCTGTTCATGACCTCCACGCGCGATGACCGCGTGCATCCGGCGCATGCGCGCAAGATGATGGCCAAGATGCTGGAGGCCGGCAAAGACGTGCGCTATTACGAGAACATCGAAGGCGGCCACGGCGGTGCCGCCAACAATGCGCAGCAGGCGCATATGAATGCAATGGCGTATACGTTCCTGTGGCAGCAGTTGGCTAAGTAGTTTCCGACGAGGTTGTCGGTGACTTCGTCGTGACTATCCTCGTCATTGCAATCCATATCGCCATCGCAACCAGTATTGTCATCACAGCCCATCTAGTCGTCGCACCCGTATCGTCATCCCAGCGAACGCTGGGACCCATCTTGACTTGGCTTTGGGCCTTGTTGCTGATGGAGAGCAACGGCAAGATCAAAATGGGTCCCAGCGTTCGCTGGGATGACGTTACGAGTATTGCTGTATTACAGAACACACCGCACGAACGGACTCTTGAATGCAAACACCTTCTTCTTTACTCGCGACTATCCTCCTCATGACCACGCCCTTCAGCTCCGCCCTCGCCATGGATGCCACGCCGCCTGATGCCGCCAGGAAGCCGCATGAAGTGAAGGCGCCCTTCGGCGCGACGCGCAATGACGATTATTACTGGCTGCGCGACGACGAGCGCGAAGACAAGGAGGTGCTGGCTTACCTCAACGCGGAAAACGCGTATACCGACGCCGTGCTCGCGCCGACCAAGCCGTTGCAGGAGAAGCTCTATGGCGAAATCGTCGGCCGCATCAAGCAGGACGACGCCAGCGTGCCGTATCGCGAGCGTGGCTACTGGTACTACACACGTTTCGAGGCCGGCAAGGACTACCCCATCAAGGCGCGCCGCAAGGGGAGCATGGACGCGCCCGAGGAAATCCTGCTGAACGTCAACGCGATGGCGGAAGGCAAGGGCTACTTCAACGTGGGCGACGCGCAGGTCAGCCAGGACAACACGCTGCTCGCCTGGGCCGACGACGACGTGGGCCGTCGCCAGTATGTGATCCGCTTCAAGGACATCGCGACCGGTGAACAGCTTGCCGACACCATCACCAACGCCTCGCCCAACCTGGTATGGGCCGACGATAACAAGACGCTGTTCTATGTCGAAACGGATCCGGAAACGCTGTTGACGGTGCGGGTGAAGTCGCACGTGATCGGCACGCCCGCCACCGATGACGTGCTGGTGTATGAAGAGGAAGACGACAGCTTCTACATGGGCATCGGCCGCAGTCGCGATGACACCTTCATCTGCATCAGCGTCGAAAGCACCGTGTCTTCCGAGCAGCGCTGCACGCCAGCTGATCGTCCGGGCGCATTCACCGTGCTCGCGCCGCGCGAACGTGACGTGGAATACAGCGCCGATCATCTTGATGGTCGCTGGGTGATCCGTACCAACGCGCCCGGTGCGGATGGCAAGCCGGCGAAGAACTTCAAGGTCGTCACCGCACCCAGTGATGCCACCTCGCGCACGCAGTGGACGGATTGGGTGGCGCACAGCGATGACGTTTATATCGAAGGTTTCGAGCTGTTCGACGGGTTCACCGCCATCAGCGAACGTTCGCAAGGACTGGAACGCCTGCGCCTGCTGCGCAATGGCGGAAAAGAGGAGTACGTGAAGGCCGACGAGCCCGCGTATTCCATGGGCCTGGACGTGAATTCGGAACACGACACGCCGTGGCTGCGTTACAGCTACACGTCCATGACCACGCCGGCGACCACCTACGAACTGAATGTCGAAACCGGTGAGCGTCGGCAGTTGAAGCAGCAGCCCGTGATCGGCTACGACAGCAGCCAGTACAGCACGGAGCGGGTGTGGGTCGAAGCGCGTGATGGCACCCGGGTGCCGGTGTCGCTGGTCTACAAGAAGGGTTTCGAGAAGAACGGCACCGGTGCGCTGTTCCAGTACGCCTACGGCAGCTACGGCCTGTCGATGGATCCCGGCTTCAATTCCGCGGCGGTCAGCCTGCTGGATCGTGGCGTGGTGTATGCCATCGCCCATATCCGCGGTGGCCAGGAAATGGGTCGCGACTGGTACGACCATGGCAAGCTGTTGAACAAGAAGAATACCTTCACCGATTTCATCGACGTGACCGAAGCGCTGGTGAAGCAGGGCTATGCCGCGCCTGATCGCGTGGCGGCCTCCGGCGGCAGCGCGGGTGGTTTGCTGATGGGCGCCATCGCCAACATGGCGCCGGAAAAATACCGCGCCATCGTGTCGCAGGTGCCGTTCGTGGACGTGGTCACGACCATGCTCGACCCGAGCATTCCCTTGACCACCAACGAATACGACGAGTGGGGCAATCCGGAAGAGAAGCGGTTCTACGACTACATGCTGACCTATTCGCCCTACGACAACCTCAAGCCGCAGGCGTATCCGGCGATCTTCGTCGGCACCGGACTGTGGGATTCGCAGGTGCAGTACTGGGAACCGGCGAAGTACGTGGCCAAGCTGCGCGACGTCAACACCGGCACGTTGCCGCTGGTGTTCCGCACCAACATGGAAGCCGGCCACGGCGGCAAGTCCGGACGCTTCCAGCGCTACCGCGAAACCGCCGAGTACTACGCGTTCGTGCTGGACCAGCTGGGCGTGGCCGAACCCGCAACCAAGTAGCCACCACCGGTAGGAGCGCCCCATGGGCGCGAGCCCTTGAATGATCACACGCGAAGATCAAGAGCTCGCGTCCATGGGGCGCTCCTACCCGGTTGGTTATCATGCCGGCATGGCTGATCACTCGCGCTTCCGCTGGGCATGGTGGCTGCTGGCCTATGCAAGCCTGGGCCTCGGCATCGTGGGTCTTTTCCTGCCACTGCTGCCGACCACGCCCTTCCTCCTGCTGGCGGCCTATGCCGCATCACGCGGTTCCCAGCGGCTGCATCTCCAATTGCTGCAGCATCCACGGTTCGGTCCGGTGATCCGCGACTGGCAGGCACACGGCACCGTGTCACGGCGCACGAAATGGTCGGCCACCTTCGCCATGCTGGTGTGCGCGCTGGTGTTGCTGTTGGTCATGTTCGCCACCGGCCCCCATGCGTGGTGGAGGCTGGCCCTGCCCGTCGCCTGCATGGCGATGGTGTCGGCATGGCTGTGGTTGCGGCCCGAGCCGGGCGCGTAGATCCGCTCGGATTCCACGACCGCGGAAGCGATGCCCATTCATGCCCATCTGGCTATACTCCGGCCCATGAATACACTTGCCCGCATTGCATTGACCGCCCTCGTCTTCGCCACCCTCACTGCCTGCGGCGCCAAGGGCCCGCTGGTATTGCCGGAGAAGGCGGAGCCGGTGGAAGTACCCGCCGAAGACGTTGGCGTCGATACCGACACAGAGGCCACGCCCGAGGATGCCGAAGAGCAAACCGGGGACGCCGTGGACACCCCTGTCGTCGTGCCAGCCGTCAAGCCTGACGGGAATGGCTGACACACCGGCGACCGCTGCCCCCGTGCTGCGTTTTTCCAAGATGCATGGAGCGGGCAATGACTTCGTGGTCATCGACCTGCGCGACGGCACGCCTGCACCCGATGCGGCAATGGCCGAACGGCTGGCGGACCGCCATTTCGGCGTGGGCTGCGACCAGATACTGACTATCGAGTCGCCGCGCAGCGCCACCGCCGTGGCGTCCTACCGTATCTGGAATGCGGACGGCTCCAACTCCGAACAATGCGGCAACGGTGCACGTTGCGTCGCGGCGTGGCTGGCGCGTGATGGCGTGGCACAAGGCGCGCATTTCCGCGTGGACAGCCCGTTGGCCACGCACGCAGTCGAACGGTTGGACGGCGGTCGCTACGCCATCGCCATGGGCGTGCCGAAATTCGATCCTGCCGAGGTGCCGCTCGCGGGGTTTCCAGCGATGCAGGAACGTTATCTGATCGCAGTGGAGGGTGAGGTCGTCGAGCTCGGCGCAGTCTCCATGGGCAATCCGCATGCGGTGCTCGTGGTGGACGATGTCGATGCCGCCCCCGTCCTTGCGCTGGGGCCTGCATTGCAGGTCAGTGATGCGTTCCCGGAGTCCGCCAACATCGGATTCGCACAGATCGTGGCGCGTGATCGCATCCGCCTGCGCGTGTATGAGCGCGGCGTGGGCGAAACCCTGGCCTGCGGCAGCGGTGCGTGTGCCGCCGCCGCGGTGTTGATACGGCGCGGCGTGGTGGATCGCAGCGTCACCATCGAACTGCCTGGTGGTGATTTGCATATCCGCTGGTCTGATGACGGCGCCGAGGTCATCATGTCCGGACCGGCAGCATTCGTATTCGAAGGGGAGTGGGACGCATGAGCGAGACGCAAGAAAAGCTGGGTGCACATGAAATCGCGGCGTGGCTGCGCCGGCATCCAACCTTCCTGAAGCAATTCCCGGACCTGGCGCTCACCCTGGTGGTGCCGCGCGAGGAAGGTCCCACCGCCTCGCTGGCCAGCTACCAGCTGGACGTGTTGCGCGACAAGAATCGCGAGCTGTCCAAGCGGCTCAACGACCTGTTCGCCAATGCGCAGGAAAACGAGCGCCTTGCCGTGCGAACCCACCAGTTGACCTTGTCGCTGTTGAAGCAGGGCAACGCACAGGACAGCTTGCGCGCGATGGCGGCGTCGCTGGCCGAGGATTTCAACGGCGACCTGGTGCGCATCGTCCTGTTCCAGCCGGTGGCCGGGTTGGAGGACACGGAGTGGCTGCAAGTGGTCGCGGAAAACAGCACCCACCTCAACACCTTCCGCGATTGCCTGAAGGAGGGCGAGCCGATCTGTGGTCGCCTGCAACCGGAGAAGACTGCATTGCTTTACGGACCACGCGCCGAGGAAGTGCAGTCGTCGGCGCTCTTGCCGCTGCCAGGCATCGGCCTTGTCGCCGTGGGCAGCCGTGACGGAAACCGTTTCTACCCCGGCATGGGCACGCTGTTCCTGCGCATGATGGGCGAGGCGCTGGCGGCGGCGTTGAAGCGGTATGGTGATTGACCGCAATTTTCTTTATTCGTCATTCCAGCGAAAGCTGGAATCCATCTTGATCTTGCATTGACGCATGAAGAGCAAGATCAAGATGGATCCCGGCGTTCGCCGGGATGACGTAGACAGGGGGATCGAACAGTTCCTCTCCCACCTGCAGGTCGAGCGCCGCATGTCGGCGCATACGCTGGATGCGTATCGTCGTGACCTCTCCGCATTGTCGGAATGGGCGACGGCACAAGGCATCGATGATCTCTCCACGCTGCAGACCGAACAACTGCGCAGCTTCGTTGCCGCCGAGCACCGCCGCGGCCTGTCGCCGAAGAGCCTGCAACGTCGCCTGTCCGCCTGTCGCAGTTATTTCAACTGGCTGTTGCGGCACGGCCGCATTGCCGCCAGTCCCGCCGCCGCGCTGCGTGCGCCCAAGTCGCCACGCAAGCTGCCGCAGGTGCTGGATGCCGACGAGGCATCGCGCTTGGTCGAAGTGCCTACCGACGTTCCACTGGGATTCCGGGATCGCGCGCTGCTCGAATTGTTCTACTCGTCGGGCCTGCGCCTGAGCGAACTGTGCGGCCTGCGCTGGCAGGACATCGACATGGCCAGCGGTTTCGTCACCGTGCTGGGAAAGGGAAACAAGCAACGCAAAGTGCCGGTGGGCTCACATGCACGCAAGGCCTTGCAGGCATGGCGCGATGAACAGGCCTCCGCGAACGACGCACACGTGTTTCCCGGTCGCAATGGCGGTCCGATCTCGCAACGCGCGGTGCAGATCCGCATGAAGCTGTTGGCGCAGAAACAGGGCATGTTCAAGAACGTGCATCCCCACATGCTGCGGCACAGTTTCGCCAGCCACATCCTGGAATCCTCCGGCGACCTGCGCGGCGTGCAGGAGCTGCTGGGCCACGCCGACATCGCCACCACCCAGATCTACACGCACCTGGATTTCCAGCACCTGGCCAAGGTCTACGACGCGGCGCACCCGCGCGCCAAGCGCAAATCCTGACCCATTGGTAGGAGCGCCCCATGGGCGCGAGCTTTTGCCGTTGGGCATGCCGATCAAGAACTCGCGCCCATGGGGCGCTCCTACCGGTGGACGAAAGTCACGGTTGAACCGGTGGCGTCCGTCCCCACCTCCTGAGGGACACCCCGGAGATCACGATGGACCCCAGCCAGAATCCCACTGTTTTCCACGCCACCACCATCCTGTCGGTGCGTCGCAACGGCCGCGTGGCCGTCGCTGGCGATGGCCAAGTCACGCTCGGCCACACGGTAATGAAGGGCAACGCCCGCAAGGTGCGCCGCCTCGGTCGTGACAACCAGGTGCTGGCCGGTTTCGCCGGCGCGGCGGCGGATGCCTTCACCCTGTTCGAATTGTTCGAGGCCAAGCTGGAGAAGCACGGCCAGCTGCAGCGTGCGGCCGTTGAACTGGCCAAGGATTGGCGCACCGAACGCCGACTCGGCAAGCTCGAGGCACTGCTGGCCGTGGCCGACAAGGAGACCTCGCTGATCATCAGTGGCACCGGCGACGTGATCGAGCCGGAGGACGGCATCATCGCCATCGGTTCTGGTGGCTCCTATGCCTTGTCAGCTGCACGCGCGCTTCTCGCGCATACCGAAATGGATGCCAAATCCATCGCGGTCGAATCACTGAATATCGCCGGCGACATCTGCATCTACACCAACCGCAACGTGGTGGTGGAAGAACTTTAATCCCCTGTAGGAGCGCCCCATGGGCGCGAGCTCTTGTCTTTCTCCATGTACATCGAGAGCTCGCGCCCATGGGGCGCTCCTACCACGCACAACCTATTGGTATGCATTCGATGACACTTGAAAACAACGCCTCCATGACCCCGCGCGAAATCGTGCAGGAACTTGATCGCCACATCGTGGGCCAGCACGCGGCCAAGCGCGCGGTGGCCATCGCCTTGCGCAACCGCTGGCGGCGCATGCAGCTGCAGCCCGACCTGCGCGACGAAGTGATGCCGAAGAACATCCTGATGATCGGCCCCACCGGCGTGGGCAAGACCGAAATCGCACGCCGCTTGGCCACGCTGGTCAACGCGCCCTTCGTCAAGGTCGAAGCCACGCGCTTCACCGAGGTCGGCTATGTCGGCAAGGACGTGGAGCAGATCATCCGCGACCTGGCCGATACCGCGGTGAAGATGTACCGCGAACAGGCCAAGGTGCGCGTGCGCACGCAGGCCGAAGAGCGTGCAGAAGACCGCATCCTCGACGCACTGCTGCCGCGCCGCGAGGCGGCATCGGGTGGCGGATTCGGATTCGGCGCGGGTAACACCACCACGGTCGATATCGGCGCGGAGCCCTCGTCGCAGGAATCGGAAACGCGCAGGAAACTGCGTCGCCAGTTGCGCGCCGGTGAACTGGACGAGCGCGAGATCGAGCTGGAACTGGCCGCCAACGTCAGCATGGACATCATGACCCCGCCGGGCATGGAGGAAATGGGCCAGCAGTTGCGGCAGATGTTCTCCAATATCGGTGGCGGCAAGACCCAGAAGCGCACCGTGACCATCAAGGCCGCGCGCCCGCAGCTGGTCGAAGACGAAGCCGCCAAGCTGGTCAACGAAGAAGACATCCGCGCCGCCGCCATCGAGTCCTGCGAGCAGAACGGCATCGTCTTCATCGACGAGATCGACAAGGTCGCCAAGCGTGGCGACAACGTGGGTGGAGGCGACGTGTCGCGCGAAGGTGTGCAGCGCGACCTGCTGCCGCTGGTGGAAGGCTCCAACGTCAGCACCAAGTACGGCACGATCAAGACCGACCACATCCTGTTCATTGCGTCGGGTGCGTTCCACCTGGCCAAGCCCAGCGACCTGATCCCTGAGTTGCAGGGTCGTTTCCCCATCCGCGTTGAGCTTACGGCGCTGTCCAAGGACGATTTCGTGCGCATCCTCACCGAGCCCAAGGCCGCCTTGACCCGCCAGTACGAGGCCTTGCTGCAGACCGAAGGCGTAGGTCTGGAATTCACCGCCGAGGCGGTGGATCGCCTCGCTGAAATCGCCGCGCAAGTCAACGAACGCCAGGAGAACATCGGTGCGCGTCGCCTGCATACCGTGCTGGAACGCTTGCTGGATACCTTGAGCTACGAAGCGCCCGATCGCGATGGCCAGCGCATCAGCATCGACCGCGCCTATGTCGATGCGCACCTGGGTGAACTGGTGCAGGATCCGGACCTGAGTCGCTACATCCTTTGATCAAGCGCGCAATGTTCGATCAAGGGTAGGAGCGCCCCATGGGCGCGAGCTTTTGAGGGTCCAGTAGCGCGCGCCATGCGCATGACCGCGCGGTCGCGGATACACGTGCTCGTGCGCATGGCGCACGCTACCCAAGAGCTCGCGCCCATGGGGCGCTCCTACCGGGACATTTCCTGCCGGGATCTTATTGCGGCTCCACGCTGACTTCCGTCTTCACCGAATTGGCGATGAAGCAATGCTCATGGGCCTGGTGGTGCAAATACTGCAAGGTATCGGCGTCCAGCACGGTGCCTTCGGCGAACACGATGCGCGGTCGCAGGATGACGTGGGTGATGGCCAGCTTGCCGTCCGCGTTCTTGGCCAGCGTGCCTTCGGCATCGTCGTCGTAACGGTCGACCACCCAGCCTTTCTTCGCGGCGATGGCCAGCAGGGTCAGCATGTGGCAGGACGACAGCGCCACCACCAGTGCTTCCTCCGGATCCACGCCTTCCGCGCTGCCCAGGAAGGCCTGTGCCGCCGACCCGGTCAGGCGTTGGCCGCCGTCGAAGATCCATTCGTGGTCGCGGCTGTAGCCTTCGTAAGTGAAAGGCTTGTCGCCGCGGTTCCAGCGCAGGCTGGAGGTGTGCTTGGACATGGGGCACCTGGCGCGTCTTCGGGAAGTGAACGATACGCGCACCGCTCGCGGTTTGCAGCGTGCGCCCGTGCCTTCGCAAGTCATTAATCCGCGCCTGCTAAGCTCCGTCCACCCTTTCCGGAGACACGCACATGACCAGGTTCGCTCCCGCGCTTGTCCTTGCCATCGCCTGTACCGCATTCGCACCGGCCGCACGGGCCGCCGACACCATCACCTGCAAGTTGACCTTCAGCACCGCGGGCTGGTCGCTGTTCTACAAGACCGCCAAGGGCAGCGGCACCGTCACCTGCAACAACGGGCAATCGCAAGCGGTGAGCATCAGCGCCAAGGGCGGCGGCCTGACCGTGGGCAAATCGAAGATCACCAATGGTTTCGGCGAGTTCGCCAACGTGCACACGATCAGCGACGTGTTCGGCAGCTACGCGACCGGCGAAGCGCATGCCGGTGCAGGTTCCTCCGCCAAGGCACAGGTCATGACCAATGGTGAAGTCTCGCTGGCATTGGCCGGCAAGGGCGAGGGCTGGGACCTGGGCGTGGCCTTCGGCAAGTTCACCATCACCCCCAAGTAGTCCTGCGGTGGCGCCCCCGATCGCCGGGCGCGTTCATTCGCCTATGTCTTCGTTCCACACCTCGGGGTGCGCGGCGATGTAGTTGCCCAGCATGTCGATGCACTCCTGGTCCTGCAGGTCGATGACGGTGACGCCGTGTTCCCGCAGCCAATCAATACCGCCCTGGAATGTCACCGACTCGCCCACCACCACCGTGCCGATGTTGAACTGGCGCACCAGGCCGCTGCAGTACCAGCACGGGGCCAGCGTGGTGACCATGATGGTGTCGCGGTAATGCCGTTGGCGGCCGGCCTTGCGGAAGGCGTCGGTTTCGCCATGCACGGACGGGTCGTTTTCCTGGATACGGCGGTTGTGGCCGCAGCCCAGCAGGCGGCCGTCTTCGTGGTACAGCGCGGCGCCAATGGGAATGCCGCCTTCGGCCAGGCCTTGGCGGGCTTCGGCGATGGCGGTTTCCAGCAGGGCGCGGTAGTCGGGGGTGGTGAGCATGGTCGCGGGGGATCCGGGGCGGAGGCGTGATGTTGCCATGCGGGCCGGCACCCATGGGAAATGAGGAAACCGTCACGTTGCCGTACGCAATTGCCCTTCTACAGGTAGCCACGCGTGCATCCATGCGCGCATGCTGCGCGTAGAGCTACTGTCGTGGCCAGCGCCATGCACCGGGGAAGTGCCATGAAAGAGGAAGGCTTGATGTCGATGCCGCGTATGCGTGACGTGCTTGGGCCCGCTTTTGCATTGCTGTTGCTGCTGTGCAGTGGCGTTGTCGGTGCGCAAACAGTGCAGGGAAGTCTGGAATTGCAATGGGGCGATCCGCGTGGTGGCGTCGGGCAACCGAAGCAGCCGGCGAAGTTCAACGCCACCCTGGTGACCGACGACGGCGCACGCCACGTGCTGGATGCGGCCCAGGCCCGTCGCGCCGCCGGCGATCTGTATGCGCTGTCCAGCCGGCGCGTGGCGGTGCAGTTCTCCCCGGCGAAGCGCGTCGGTGGCCTGCGTTCCATCGAGGCCATCGTGCCGGTCGAGCCATTGCGCATTTCGGCATCGGCCCAGGTAATGAGCATGGCCAAGGCAGTGTTGGGGAATACGCGCTGGGTGACGATTGCGTGCAAGTTCAGCGACATCGCCACCGAACAGAAACCCGTGTCTTTCTTCCAGGACCAGTACGGCATCGCAGCCGGGCAACTCGGCCACTACTGGCAGGAAGTGTCCTACGGCAAGATCGACCTGGTCGGCAGCACTGCCCATGGCTGGTTCACCCTGCCGCAGCCACGCTCGTATTACATCAAGACCGTGAATGGCGAAGACGATGCCGACCTGGACCTGCTGTTCGAGGATTGCGCGGCTGCTGCCGATCCCACGGTCAACTTCGGAGGCGTAAAGGGCATCAACATGATGTTCAACGGCGACCTGGACGGTTCGGCCTGGGGTGGCAGCGCCTGCGGTCCACTGGAAGGCGTGGCCAACGCCTGCATCCGCAACACCTGGAATCCGCCGTGGGCCTTCAACAACCTGGCGCCCCTTGCGCATGAGATGGGGCATGGCTACGGCCTGCCGCATTCGGACAATTCCGATGGCGATGACGATACCTATGACAATCCCTGGGATGTCATGAGCGACAGTTGGAGGAATGCCGTCGCCAACGCCACTTACGGCACCCTGCCCAAGCACATCAATGTGTACCAGCGCGAACGCCTGGGCTGGATAGATCCCGCGCGCAAGCAGGCAGTCGCCTACAACCTGGGTACGCGGCAGCAGGTGAGCCTGGATTTCGCCCACCTGGTCGCCGCGGCCAACAAGCAGATGCTGGTGCTGTCCATGTCGGCGCAGGCGGATCCGTACGCGGGCGCCCTCTACGTCATCGAAGCCCGCAAGCGCAACGGCACCTACGAAACCAAACTCGCCGGTGATGCGGTGATCATCCACAAGGTGCAGGACTATGGCACCGCTTACAGCGTCGACGCGACCACGCCGCCGGCCAACGTGTCCAACAACGAAGGTTCGATGTTCAAGGTTGGTGAGACCTGGGTCTCGCCGGATGAAACGCAGTGGGTCACCGTGGAAGCGGAGACCGCCACCGGCTTCATTGTGTCGGTGGGTCCCAAGCCCAGGATCATGAGCAGTCCGTTGCCGTCCAGGCAGCGGCCGGCGGCAGTCAATCCCCCGCAAGGATCCCGGCCTTCCACGGCGCCTGATCCAGTGCCGCGCGCGGCTGATAAAACCACCCAGCCGCCCTGCATGATGGCGGGACGCAGCGTGATCGAAACATGGCGCTGCGCCCTGATCAAGTGATGCCGCATTGGCTGGCGCCTGCTCTGGGGCCGTGCACGGCCTGGCATCCGCCATGGCCGACAAACGGGTAAACGCAACGCCAGCGGTGCGATAATGGCCGCATGAGCGAATCCCCCTACAAGACCGGCACCACCCATTTCGGCTTCAAGGACGTCGACGCCAAGGACAAGCAGAAGCTGGTCGGCGAAGTCTTCTCTTCGGTCGCAGGCAACTACGACCTGATGAACGACTTGATGAGCCTGGGCATCCACCGCGTGTGGAAGCGTTACTTCGTCGGCACTGCACAGGTGAAGCGCGGCGACCGCGTGCTGGATCTGGCCGGCGGCACCGGCGACATCGCTGCATTGTTGAAGGATCGCGTTGGCGACGAAGGCGAAGTCGTACTCGGCGACATCAACGCCGGCATGCTGTCCGTCGGCCGCGACCGCATGACCAATCGTGGGCTGGTCTCAGGTCTGGATTACGTGCAGTGCAATGCGGAAGCGCTGCCGTTCCCCGACAACAGTTTCGACCTGGTGACGATTGCCTTCGGATTGCGCAACGTGACCGACAAGGACGCTGGCCTGCGCGAGATGTTCCGCGTGCTCAAGGTGGGTGGACAGGCGCGGGTGTTGGAGTTCTCCGAAGTCACGGTGGACTGGTTCAAGCCGGTGTACGATTTCCACTCGTTCAAGATCCTGCCGAAGCTGGGCCAGCTGTTCGCGCAGGATGCGGGCAGTTACCAGTACCTCGCCGAGAGCATCCGCAAGCATCCGCCGCAGGAGGCGTTGAAGGCGATGATGCAGGAGGCGGGGTTCGAGCGTTGCAGCTACAAGAATCTGTCGGCGGGTATTGTTGCGGTGCATACCGGGTACAAGGTGTAGCAATGCCGGGCGTGTATCGAGGCATTGAATAGAGCCCATGCCACGCTCGCAATCAAGAATATTACTGCTTGTTTCCATGATCATCCTGATCCTGGGAGGCTGCAAGACGCGCTCGGCAGTGGGCTACGACATGATCCTTCCGCCTGGCGTCCAGCAGCTGCAGGTCCCGGACGACAGGACATTTTTGATGGCATCTCCAATTTCGCAACCTTTGCCTGATGTTCCGCAGGAATTTGGCAAGCAAGATAGTGTTAGCGTATGCGTGGAATTCGTCATTACCGAAAACGGCAGTGTTACCGCAATAACGCCGCTTTACGGGCTCGTGGAATGCCCGCTATCCGAAGAACAGATTGATGAGCGTGCGGTTGCTGCGGCAGTCGGATCGGTTGCGCAATGGCAATTTCTTGCCGCGGCTGTTTGCGAGTTTCCTGCTGGAATGGTTAAAGACGAAGATTGTTCTGGTGACGGCGTGGTCATCACTGCAATGCCAATCAAGGTTTCCTATGTTTTCGCCTTCAATGGTGGACGTGGTCGCGCATCGGTTAGGTCTAGGCAACTCTGAGCTTGATCCGACGTAAAAATTGGGTTTTGCCCAAGTATTTGGCTTCAGGAAAAGCAACCTGTGCGACTGAGCTTGTCCTGCTGGCGACGGCCGCTAGCTAACCCGCTCAGGATTTGCTCCATCACGGGAATTAAAGAAATGAAAACCACCGGCTTCACAACAATCTTGCTGCTTGCGCTCAGTGCGGCGAGCACTCATGCAAGTGCACAGCAAACCGCTTCAGAATCCGAGTCACGCCTACGCGCCCGCGAACTCGGCGTCGCACCGGGCATCTTCAAGCCCGGCAAGTGGAATGCCATCACCGACGTTGTGGGCGTACGCGTCGGGCAGGTCAGCCTGGTCGAAGGCGACAATATCCGTACCGGCATAACCGCGATCCTGCCGCATGCGGGCAATGCCTATCTGGAGCGCGTGCCGGCGGCGGTGTTCGTCGGCAATGGCTACGGCAAGTTGATCGGCAGCACCCAGGTTGGCGAACTTGGCGAACTGGAAACGCCCATCCTGCTCACTTGCACGCTGTGCGTGTGGAAGGCGGCCGATGCCATGGTCGACTGGATGCTGGTCCAGCCCGGCATGCAGGACATCCGCAGCCTCAATCCGCTGGTGGCCGAGACCAACGACGGCGGCTTGAACGATATCCGCGCGCGGCCGGTGACCGCCGATGCCGTGCGGCGCGCGCTTGAAAGCGCAAGCAGCGGCCCGGTGACCGAGGGCAGCGTCGGTGCAGGCACCGGGACGGTCGCATTCGGCTGGAAAGGCGGCATCGGCACATCGTCGCGCGTGTTGCCCGCCTCGCAGGGCGGCTACACCGTCGGCGTACTAGTGCAAACCAATTACGGCGGCGTGCTGACCGTGATGGGCGCACCGGTGGGGCAGGCGCTGGGACGCTATGCGTTCAAAGACGATGTGAGCAAGGAACGCGGCGATGGTTCGGTGATCGTGGTCATCGCCACCGATGCGCCGCTGTCCGACCGTAACCTGCGACGCGTGGCCGCGCGCGCCATGATGGGCCTGGGCCGCACCGGTTCCAGCGCGTCCAATGGCTCGGGTGACTATGCCATCGCATTCTCCACCGCCAAGCAGGTCCGGCGTGCATGGGATGCCAGGCAACACACCACCACCGAACTCGCCAACCAGGACATGTCCGCCGTATTCGAAGGTACGGTCGAGGCCGTGGAAGAGGCGGTCTACAACTCCTTGTTCATGGCGACCACGGTGTCTGGCAATGGCCAGACGGTCGAGGCGATACCCCTGGAGCTCGTGCGCGAAATACTGGCCACGCATGGGATCCGGCCGGAAAAGTGAACCGTGGCACATCCGTAGAAGGCGGCGCGCGGGCCTAGGCGGGTAAACTTGGCGTATCCCCTGTTGATGCTGGATACCCCTGATGCGTTCCGCTTTCCTGTTGCTGTCCTGCGCCGCCGTGCTGGTGGCCGCCTGTTCCCGCGAAGCCGCGCCCGTCGCGCCCGCACCCGCAAAGCCCGAGGCCGCTCCCGTGACGCTGTCGCGCAGCCATGACGAAAGCTCCTTCGCCCAGCCCGAGAAAGTCGTCATCAAGGACCTGGCGCTGGACCTGGCCATCGACTTCGACAAGAAGCAGATAGGCGGCACCGCGATCTACAAGCTCGAGTGGAAAGACAAGACCGCCACCCAACTGGTGCTGGACACGCGTGGCCTGACCATCCTGAAAGTGGAAGGCGAAGATGCCGGCGGCAACTGGACGCCGTTGAAGTTCAGCCTTGCCGAGCCCGACAAGATTTTCGGCAGCAAGCTCACCATCGAAACGCCGGATCGCAATCCGAACGTGCAGATCACCTACCACACCTCGCCCGATGCCTCCGGCCTGCAGTGGCTGGAACCGTCGATGACCGAAGGCAAAAAGCTGCCCTTCATGTTCAGCCAGTCGCAGGCCATCCACGCCCGCAGCTGGGTGCCGCTGCAGGACACGCCCAGCGTGCGCTTCACCTACAGCGCGCACGTCACCTCGCGGCCTGACGTGATGGTGCTGATGAGTGCGGACAACGACCCGGCCGCCAAGCGCACCGGCGACTACGTGTTCAACATGCCGCAGCCGATTCCGTCGTACCTGCTGGCGATCGCCGCGGGCGACCTGGACTTCAAGCCGATTTCCGCGCGCAGCGGCGTGTGGGCCGAGCCGTCGATGGTGGAAAAGGCGGCGAAGGAATTCGAAGACACCGAGAAGATGATCGCCACCACCGAAGCGCTGTACGGCCCGTATCAATGGGGTCGCTACGACATGCTGGTGCTGCCGCCGTCGTTCCCGTTCGGTGGCATGGAAAACCCGCGCCTGACCTTCGTCACGCCCACCGTCATCACAGGCGACAAGTCGCTGGTGTCGCTGATCGCGCATGAACTGGCGCACAGCTGGTCCGGCAACCTGGTGACCAATGCCTCGTCCAAGGACATGTGGTTGAACGAAGGCTTCACGTCCTACGTGCAGGCGCGCATCACCGAGGCGCTGTACGGGCAGGAAGCGGCCGAGATGGAGCGCCAGATCGACCAGCGCGACCTGGCCGACGAAATCAAGGACGCTGCACCGGCCGACCAGTTGCTGGTGCTGGCCCCGTTGACCGGCCGTGATCCGGACGATGCGCTGACCGGCATCCCCTACAACAAGGGTGCGTGGTTCCTGCAGTTCCTGGAGCAGCGTTTCGGTCGCGAAGTGTTCGATCCGTTCTTGCGTGGCTGGTTCGACGACCACGCGTTCCAGAGCGTCAACAGCGACCAGTTCGTCGCCTACCTGCGCAAGAACCTGTTGCCCAAGAACCCCAACGCCGTCACCGACGCCGAATTGACCGAATGGCTCAACCAGCCGGGCATCCCGGCGTCGGCACCGCGCGCGCAATCGCGTGGCTTCGCGGTGGTCGATACCGCGCGCATCGCATGGCTGGGCAGCAAAGCGGTGCCCAATCCGCAGGTCACCGCGGACTGGACCACGCAGCAGTGGGTGCATTTCATCGATGGGATGGGCGACACATTGACGGTCGAACAGCTCGCGCAGCTGGACGCCGCCTACAAGTTCACCGGTACGCCGAATGGCGAAATCGCGATGCGCTGGTATCCACTGGCTATCCGCAGCGGTTATGCCGACGCTTATCCCGCCGCCAGCGAGTTCATCGAACGCGTTGGTCGCCGCAAGCTGATCATGCCGATCTACGAGGCGCTGGTGAAAACACCGGAAGGACTCGCGTTGGCCAAGGACGCCTTTGCCAAGGCCAAGCCGGGCTACCACCCCATCACCACGGGTTCGGTGGAAGCGGCGATCACCAAGGCGGAAGCAGGCAAGTAAGCGATGCGTCCTTCGCGCCGCATCTTGAAGACGGTCGCCCTGCTGGCGGCCGTTTTCGTTTCCGTCATCGCGGTCTGGCTGTGGCGCGATCCACTCGCCCTGGTGCATGCGGAATTCACGCGCCAGCGCTGGGCTGCAGGTTTGTCGTTGCGCCAAGCACAGGTGGCCGAGCATCGCTGGGTCTATGCGGTGCGCGAAGCAGATGCGCCGAATGCGCCGACCGTGGTGATGATCCACGGCTTTACCGGCAGCAAGGAAAACTGGTATCCGCTTGCGGCGCAATTGCGGGGTCGCTATCGCCTGGTGATTCCCGACCTGCCGGGCTGGGGTGATAGCGAACGCCTCAAGGATGCGGACTATGGCTTCGTTGCGCAGAGTGCGCGCGTGGCGGAATTCATCGAGCAGGTCGCCAGGCAGCCGGGTAGTGAAGTGGTGTTGCTGGGCCACTCCATGGGCGGTGGCATCGCGGCGCTGACGGCGGCGGATCATCCGGCGTCCGTGCAGCGGTTGGGGCTGTTCGACGCGGCCGGCGTGCGTTTCAAGGACAACCAGTTCGGCATCGACGTGCTGGCTGGAAAGAATCCGTTTGGCGTGGAGGACGAGGCGTCATTGCAGCGCTACATCGACACGGTATTCCATGTGCAGTCGGCGAAACCCTTCATTCCGTGGCCGGCGTCGCGCGCGCTGATCGGCTGGCGCAAGCAGGAAGCGCAGTTCGAACAACGCGTGCTGGACAAGATCGGTCGCAGTGAAGAGCGCTTCCTGCCTGGCGAGGCCGCCGCACGCATCAACCAGCCTGCCTTGCTGTTGTGGTGCCAGCAGGATGCGGTGATCGATGCGAGCGCGATGCAGTTGTTCGGTGCAAGAATGCCGCAAGCCATCCAGGTGTTGCTGGATGGCTGTGGCCATATGTCCATCATGGAGCGACCCGACGACGTGGCCGCTGCCGTGCAACTCTTGATAGAAAAAGGTGAGCCAAGATGAAGCGCATCGTGTTGTCGTGTTCCCTGTTGGTGCTGGCTGCATGTGGTGATCGCGAAGCCGAACAGCGTGCTGCGGCCGCCGCCCAGGCGGCGGCGCAGGAATCCGCCGCCGCCGCATTGGCCAGCGAATACGACAACGCAGTGACCGCGCAGAACTGGGACCTGGCGCGCGTGCACGGCGCTGCACTGATATCGCAGTATCCGGAGTCGCAGGCCGTCGCGAAGATGAAGGCCGGCTATGAAGACGTGAAGGCCAAGGGCGAGGCCGCGCGTGAAACGCGCCGGATGGCGGCTTTGTGGAACTACGCACAGGTCGCGGCCGGCAAGGGCACCCAACGTTCGGCGATGATCTACAGCAAGGATCCGGTAGACCTGGACGGCAGTGGCGCCAAGCCGGTGCAACTGGTGTTCCGCGATCATCCACAGTGGAAGCGCAGCGCCTACCTGGTGCTGCAGGCCAGCGATTTCCGCTGCCCGGGTGGCTGCAAGGTCAAGGTGATCGCCGACGGTGGCGCGCCGAAGTCGATGGACGCGTGGCGACCGGATACGGACGAAGCGATCGCGATGTTCATCACCGACTACAAGTCGCTGTGGAAGCTGGTCGGAAAGACGCAGGTCATTTCGATCGAATTCCCGGTGAAAGACGGCGGCACGCGTACGGCGGTGTTCGAGACCGGTGGATTGGATGCGGCGCAGATGACGGGATGGGATTGAGGCTCCGGCCTCGCCATTGAGTCAGGCGTAGGAGCGACGTGAGTCGCGACCGAAACCATGCATGAAATCCATCGCGACTTACGTCGCTCCCACACTATTCCGGTCACCTGGGAGCACTAGGCCTGCATCTGGCGTAACGTCGCTTCCAAGCGAGAGGTGACCATGAACGAGATCGTATTCCTGGTGGAAGATGCGGCGGAAGGCGGGGTGGTCGCGCGTGCGCTGGGCCATTCCATCTTTACCGAGGCAGACAGCTATGCGGAACTGCGCGCCCAGGTTCGAGAAGCGGTGCGCCTGCATTTCGAAGAAGGCGAACGACCTGCAGTGATTCGACTGCACTACGTCAAGGATGAAGTCCTGGCCGCATGAAGTTTCCCCGTGACATGGATGCCACGCGACTGATCACGATGCTAAGACGAATTCCCGGATCGTCAAGTCTTGGATGCCAGTTCCGTTAACGAGTAGTAGGCGTGGCACGGATCGCAGCGATACCGAACGCTATCCTTAGTCGTGTGAGCGTACTCAATATCCATTCCGGTAGAGTCTTCCTGCTTTTCCCAGCCTGAAGAGAACTTCGGAAAGACGTCGACACGCTCTAGTTTTCGGCGACACGTTGGACATGTCTTGGATCTGAAAAGAAAGAACCAAAGCTCACGCCAATTCTTGATGTCAAGTTCGTAGACGAACACGGCACTGTCCTTGACGATTGGATGGTCGATGGTTTTTTGCGAACAGAGCGAATCAAGAAAGTGCATTGCCTTCTCTCGAGGAGAGAAGGCAAACACGCTTACAGCGAATACCCGAACTGCTGCTTGAACTGTTCGTTGAATTCGTCGTAGTCGAAGCGCTGGTTCTGGGTGCCGGGGTGTTCCACTTTCAGCGCGCCCATCAGGTTGCCCATGCGGCCGATGGTCAGCCAGTCGTAGCCTTTCTCGATGCCGAAGATCAGGCCGGCGCGGAACGCATCGCCGCAGCCGGTGGGATCGGTGACGCGGCGTTCGTGCGCGGGCGGGATGTCGTAGGTCTTGTCCGGCGTGTGGATCTGCGAACCGTGCGGGCCGCGCGTGGTGATGTAGGCCTTCACCCGTTTCACGATGTCGTTCTCGCTCCAGCCGGTGCGTTCCTGCAGCAGGTTGGATTCGTAATCGTTCACCGTCACGTAGTCCGCCTGCTCGATGAAGTGGCGCAGTTCCGCGCCATTGAACAGCGGCATCGCCTGGCCGGGGTCGAAGATGAAGGGGATGCCGGCTTCGGCGAACTCGGTCGAGTTCTGGATCATGCCTTCGCGGCCATCGGGACTGACGATGCCGAAGGTGACCCCGGCCACGTCCTTCACGTGGTTCTCGTAGCTGCGCATCATCGCGCCGGGATGGAAGGCGGTGATCTGGTTGTTGTCCAGGTCGGTGGTGATGAAGGCCTGCGGGGTGAACAACTCGTCGATCACCTTGACCTGTTCCAAGCGGATCGCCTGCTCGGTGAACCACTCGCGGTAGGGGCCGAAGTCCTGGCCTACGGTGGCCATCGGGATGGGGTCGCCGCCCAGCAGCTTGAGGTTGTAGGCGATGTTGCCGGCGCAGCCGCCGAACTCGCGGCGCATGCGCGGCACCAGGAAGGAAACGTTGAGGATATGCACCTTGTCCGGCAGGATGTGGTTCTTGAACTGGTCCGGGAACACCATGATGGTGTCGTAGGCGAGGGAACCACAGATCAGTGCGGACATCAGGCGTGCTCACGGGAGGCGGCCCGTGCCGCAAGGCGCGTAGGTTAGCGGTAAAAGGGGGGTGGGTGAAGTCGCCCGCGTCGCGGGCCGTGAAGTCAGCGGCTTTGCCGCCTGCGAATGGCGAAGGAAAGCCCTGGTTGTCTATGCACGGCGCAACACGTCCGACTTCACACTTTGCAGCGCCTCAGGCGCGACTTAACCGTTCCCAGCGCCGCAGGCGCGAATTCCCTGTTTTACAAGTGTTTTCCCTTGCCGCCTCCGGGGTCGGTTGTTAGTCTAGCGAACCCCCGAATTCCCCCTCCTCGCGGCCACTCCGCCGCGTCGGCACAGCAGGATCAGTCCCCCGATGTTCTTCAAGAAGCTCCGCGGCATGTTTTCCAATGACCTGTCCATTGACCTGGGCACGGCCAACACCCTCATCTACGTCCGCGGCCAGGGCATCGTGCTGAACGAACCTTCGGTGGTCGCGGTGCGCCAGGACCGCGCCTTTGGCGGCAGCCGCACGGTCGCCGCCGTGGGCGCCGAGGCCAAGCAGATGCTGGGCCGCACCCCCGGCAACATCACCACTATCCGCCCGATGAAGGACGGCGTCATCGCCGACTTCACCTACACCGAGGCGATGCTGAAGTACTTCATCAAGAAGGTGCACAAATCGCGCGTCCTGCGCCCCAGTCCACGCGTGCTGGTGTGCGTGCCGGCCGGCTCCACCCAGGTGGAGCGCCGCGCGATCAAGGAATCGGCCGAAGAAGCCGGCGCCCGTGACGTGTTCCTGATCGAGGAGCCCATGGCGGCCGCCATCGGCGCCGGCATGCCGGTCACCGAGGCGCGCGGCTCCATGGTCATCGATATCGGCGGCGGCACCACCGAGGTCGCTGTGATCTCCTTGAACGGCATCGTGTACTCGCAGTCGGTGCGCATCGGTGGCGACCGCTTCGATGAAGCCATCACCAATTACGTGCGCCGCAACCACGGCATGCTGATCGGCGAGGCCACGGCCGAGCGCATCAAGCTGCAGATCGGCTGCGCCTACCCGCAGCCGGAAGTGGTGGAGATGGAAATCTCCGGCCGCAACCTGGCCGAGGGCGTGCCGAAGATGATCAAGATCAACTCCAACGAAGTGCTGGAAGCCCTGCACGAGCCGCTGGCCGGCATCGTCAGCGCGGTCAAGCTGGCGCTGGAACAGACCCCGCCCGAACTCTGCGCCGACGTGGCCGAGCGCGGTATCGTGCTGACCGGCGGCGGTGCCCTGCTGCGCGACATGGACCGCCTGATCTCGCAGGAAACCGGCCTGCACGTGCAGGTCGCCGACGATCCGCTCACCTGCGTGGCCCGCGGTGGTGGTCGTGCGCTGGAGCTGGTGGACATGCATGGCAATGAGTTTTTCGCGCCCGAATAAATGCAAGTGGTAGGAGCGCCCCATGGGCGCGAGCTTTTGATGTCTGCCAAGATTCCGAGCAAAGCTCGCGCCCATGGGGCGCTCCTGCCTTCTTCGCCAACACGACCTGACCCCAGTGCCCTCCTACGCCGGTCCACCCGTCACTGCCCGCCCCGGCGAAGTCGCCAGCACGCTCCGGCTGCTGGGGTACCTGGCATTGGCCATCGCGCTGATCATCTTCGACCATCGCGGCGGCTGGCTGTCACAGGTGCGCAGCCAGGCGGAACTCGCCACCCAGCCGTTCTGGTGGCTGGCCGGATTGCCTGGTCGCCTGGGTGCGCGCATGCAGGACGATGCGGCCACGCGCACGCGCCTGACCGATGAAAACCGCAACCTGCGCAACGAACTGCTGATCGCCAATGCACGCCTGACCCGCCTGCAGACCGCGGCCATCGACAACGCACAACTGCGCGCCCTGCTGGGCGTGGCCGAAAGCCGCGGGCTGGACGTGCAACTGGCGCCGATCCTCAACATCGACCTGGACCCCACCCGCCAGCGACTGGTGCTGGACGCCGGCAGCAGCGATGGCGTGAAGCTGGGACAGGCCGTGATCGATGCCGGCGGCTTGATGGGCCAGATCATCGAAACCACGCCCTCGCACGCGACCGTGCTGCTGCTGACCGATCCCGACCATGCCGTGCCGGTCGTGGTCGCGCGCAACGACGTGCGCCTGATCGTGTACGGACGCGGCGATCACCTCGAACTCTCCGACGTGCCGATGAACACCGACGTGAAGGTGGGCGATGTCATCGTCACCTCCGGCCTGGGCGGGCGCTTCCCGGCCGGTTTCCCGGTCGGCACGGTGACCGCATTGAAGCCGGATGACAGTCGCGCGTTCCTGGTCGGCGAACTCAAGCCTGCGGCGCAGCTGGATCGCGGCCGCGACGTGCTGCTGTTGCGTTCGGCGCCGGTGCTACCGGGAATCGGGAATCGGGAATCGGGAATCGCAGGGGCTGCGGCGCCCGCAGTGAACGGTGTGCCGACCGCCGGGCAGGCTGATGCAGCCGCATCCGCATCCGCATCCGCGACGACCGGCACGGTCGCAAACCCGCCAACGACCGACGTCGCGCCTGTTTCGCAACCCGTGGCGGCACCTCACTCCACGGCACCCACAACGACACCGGCTCCGCCGCCCGCGCCGGAGACCCGCCCGTGAGTCGCGCACGCGTGGGCTGGATCCTGCCGATCAGCTTCGTGGTCGCGCTGCTGCTGGGGCTGCTGCCCATGCCCGGTTTCCTGCAGCCATTGCGGCCGTACTGGCTGGCTTTGATCCTCGCGTACTGGGTGATCGAAGCGCCGGACAATGTCGGCCTGGGCGTCGCCTTCATCGTCGGCGTGGTCGCCGACCTGATGTACGGCGGACTGCTGGGCGAACAGGCGCTGCGCCTGGTCATCATGACCTTCATCCTGCAGCGCTTTCGTGCACGCTTGCGCTTCTTTCCCTTGTCGCAACAGGCACTGGCGATCGGCGTGCTGCTGTTGAACGACCGCATCGTCGCCACTGCCATCCACCTGGCCTTGGGCCAGCCGACCCTGCCGTGGAAATACTGGTGGGCGCCGTTGCTGGGCATGCTGCTGTGGCCGCCGTTGTTCCTGCTGCTGGACGCGCTGCGCCTGGGCAAGCGCAAATAGCCATGGCCGGTTCGCGCAGGCCGATGAAGAACCAGCATGCGGAAGCCGAGCAGTTCCGCCGACGCGCCGTGCTCGGCTTCATCGTGGTCGCGCTGTGCCTGCTGGGATTGGCGGGCTGGTATTTCAAGCTGCAGGTGATCGACCACGCCGAGTACGCCACGCGTTCGGAAGCCAACCGCATCAAGCCCCGGCCGGTGGTGCCCGCGCGCGGCAGCATCTTCGACCGCAACGGCAAGCTGCTGGCCGAAAACGTGCCCGCCTTCCGCCTCGACGTATTGCCGGAGAAAGCAGGCGATACGAAAAAGCTGCTCGCCGAACTGTCGACGATCTTCGCCCTCACGCCCGAAGACATCGAGCGCTTCGAGGCCACGCGCAAGGCCACGCGCGGGTTCCGTCCGATCACCCTGAAATTGCGCGTCAGCGAAGATGAGATGGCGCGCTTCGCCGTCGACCGCTGGCGTTTCCCCGGCGTGGAGCTGGAGCCGTACCTGACCCGGCGTTACCCCTACGGCGACCTGTTCGGCCACGTCATCGGCTACGTGGCGCGCATCGATGAAAAAGATCTGGCTTCGCTGGGCGAAGGCAATGCGGCGCTCACCCACATCGGCAAGACCGGGCTGGAGCGTTACTACGAGGAATCGCTGCGCGGAAAGATCGGTTACGAACAGGTCGAAACCAACGTGGAAGGTCGCGCGCTGCGCACCGTCGGCCGCGTGCCCGCGCAGGCCGGTTCCGACCTCAAGCTCAGCGTGGATGCCGACCTGCAGCGCGCCATGGTCGCGGCGTTCGGCGACCTGGAAGGTTCGGCGGTGGCCATCGATCCGCGCACCGGCGAAATCCTGGCCATGGTCAGCCTGCCCAGCTACGACCCCAACCTGTTCGTCAACGGCATTTCACACGCCGACTTCAACGCGCTGAATACCAATCCGTCGCGCCCGCAATTCAACCGCCTGGTGCTGGGTGGCGTGGCGCCGGGCTCCACGCTGAAGCCTGCGCTGGCACTCGCCGGCCTGGACAGCGGCGTGCGCCTGCCCGACGACAAGACCCTGTCCACCGGCATGTTCCGCTTGCCGGGCATGAAGGGACGTGGCTGGGGCGACTCGCATCGCGGTGGGCATGGCTGGACCGACGTGCGCAAATCCATCGCGGATTCGGTCAACACCTATTACTACCGCCTGGCGCTGGACATGGGCGTCGAGCGTTTCGATCGCTATCTCTCTGCGTACGGCCTGGGCCAGCCGACCGGCATCGACCTGATGGGCGAGATCGGCGGCATCCTGCCGTCGCCGGCGGCCAAGCTGAAACTCAACAAGGAGCGCTGGTATCCCGGGGACCTGGTCAACGCCTCCATTGGCCAGGGCATGTGGAAGGTCACGCCGTTGCAGCTGGCGCGCGTCATCGCCGGACTTGCCGATGGCACGCTGCGCCGGCCGCACCTGGTCGCCGCGCAGCGCACCGGGTTCGATGCGGAGTGGCAAGCCTTGCCGCAACCGGCGGGCGTGCGCATCACCGAAAACGCCAACAACCTGCGCGTGATCCAGGAAGGCATGGAGATGACCGTCAACGGTCCCGGCGGCACCGCGCGCATGATGAGCGTGGGCGCGCCGTACCGCATCGCCGGCAAGACCGGCACCGCGCAGGTGGTCAATCGCCGTGCGCTGGCCGTGAATCCAAAATCATTGCCATTGCACCAGCGCCATCGCGCGTTGTTCGTCGGGTACGCGCCCGCCGAAGACCCGACCATCGCGGTGGCGGTGATGGTGGAAGGTGGCGGCTACGGCGCGGCGACGGCGGCACCGATCGCGCGCAAGATCCTGGATGCGTATCTGCTGGGGACGATGCCGGAAGTGCCTGTGGAATCGGGAACGGGGAATGGGGAACCGGAAATTGACGGCGCAGTCCCCTTCGGTTCGCCGGCGGGAGAGGGGCTTAAGAAGCCGCAGGAACCGCGGCGATGAGCGACCTCCTGCGCTGGTTCTACGACATCGGCCGGTACTTCCTGCGCACGCTGGACTGGCCGTTGCTGCTGGCCCTGGGTGCGTTGATGGGCGTGGGGCTGGCGGTGCTGTACAGCGCCGGCGGTGAAAGCCAGGGCAGGCATCTGCTGCTGGCGCAGGGCGCGCGCTTCGCGGTGGGACTGGCGGCGATGTGGGGGCTGTCGCGGATCACGCCAACGCGGCTGCGTGCGTGGACGCCCGGCATGTTCCTGGTGTCGTTGCTGCCGCTGGTGCTGGTGCTGTTCATAGGCAGCGGCAAGCACGGCAACCACTGGATCGACCTGAAGGTGTTCTACCTGCAGCCGTCGGAACTGATGAAGATCACCTTGCCGATGATGATGGCCTGGTACCTGCACAGCCAACCGCTGCCGCCGCGCCTGCGCACGGTGCTGGTGTCCTGCGTGCTGATCGGCGTGCCCACCGGCCTGATCCTGCTGCAGCCCGATTTCGGCACCGCCATGCTGGTGGTGGCCAGTGGCGTGTTCGCGTTGTTGCTGGCCGGCCTGCCGTGGTGGTGGGTGGGCGTGGCGGTGGGCGGCGTGGCCGCGGCCGCACCGGTGGCATGGATCTGGTTGCTGCGCCCGTACCAGAAGGATCGCGTGTTGACCTTCCTCAATCCCGAAACCGATCCGCTGGGCACCGGCTGGAACATCATCCAGTCGAAGATCGCCATTGGCGGCGGCGGCATGACCGGCAAGGGCTGGGGGCAGGGCTCGCAGTCACACCTGGATTATTTGCCGGAACACACCACGGATTTCATTTTTGCCGTGTTGTCCGAAGAGTTCGGCTGGATCGGCGTGGCCGTGGTGCTGGCGCTGTACCTGTTCGTGGTCGGTCGCTGCCTGTGGATCGCCATGGATGCACGCGACACCTATTCACGTTTGCTCGCAGGTTCGATCGGCCTGGCCTTCTTCGTCTATGTCATCGTCAACGGCGGCATGATTTCCGGGCTACTGCCGGTGGTCGGCGTGCCCATGCCGCTGCTGAGCTACGGCGGCACCTCGGCGGTCTCGCTGTTGGCAGGACTTGGCCTGGTGATGTCGGTACGTGCGCATCGTCCGGTGCATGGGTATTGAGGCGGTGGGGAGTGCGGGTTGTTGGTTCTTGGTTGTTAGTTGTTGGAAAAGCGGTTTGTAGTGGGCTTCAATTCCAAGAACCAGCAACCAAGAACCAACAACCCGCAACACCAAAGCCTGAACGTTCACGTCGCGCCACACGTGTCCGCAGCCCCATCCCCATGCTACCCTCCGCGGCGATGACTCGACGCGCACTTTCCTGCATTTTCCTGCTTGGCCTGGCCGCTTGCGCGACGCCGGTGAAGCCCCCCTCGCACGATGCGAAGACCACTGGCCAGGCGACGCCGTCCACGCGTCCCGCCGAGACGTCCACCGAAGCCTTGCCAGCGAATGCAGTGGTCGACCTGACCCCGGAATCCTTCGCGGTGGCACGCGCCAATTTCGTGCGTGATACCGCGGCCCGCTTCAATATCGCGCCGGCGACCATTGAAGCCACGCTCGCGCAGGCCGAGTACCTCGACAGCACGGTCTCGCTGATGTCGCGCCCCGCCGAGCGCGTGAAGCCATGGAGCGACTACCGCCCCAACTTCATCACTGCCTCGCGCATCGAGGGCGGCCGCAAGTTCATGGCCACGCACCGCGAGGCCCTGCAGCGCGTCGAGTCGCGCACTGGCGTTCCTGCAGAAATCATCACGGCGATCATCGGCGTGGAAACCAGTTACGGCGGCTTCACCGGCAAGACCCGCGTGCTCGACGCGCTGTATACGCTGGGCTTCAACTATCCGCGCAGCGGCAATCCGGAGCGCGCCGCGTACGAACGCAAGCGCGAGCTGTTCTTCCGCGATGAGCTGGCGCAGCTGTTCGCGCTGGGCCGTGAAGAGAAACTCGACATCACGAACCTCACCGGCAGCTACGCCGGGGCGATGGGCATGGGCCAGTTCATGCCCTCCAGCTACCGCGAATTCGCGGTGGACGGTAACGGCGATGGACGTCGCGATCTGTTCTACAGCCACGATGATGTGTTTGCGTCGATTGCCAACTATTTCCTCAAGAAGGGTGGCGCACGCGGCGGCTGGGTTCCGGGTGCACCGGTAGTGGCGCGCGCCGAACTGCAATCCGGTTTCGCTGAATTCAATCCGGAAACCTGGACCGCCGACTACACGCTCGCCGACCTTGCAAAGCGCGGCTATCGCCCACTGGAACCGGTGGCACCCGACGCGACCGCCACGCTGGTGTCGCTGGAAGGCAGCACCGGCAAGCAGTACTGGCTGGGCTTCCAGAATTACTACGCCATCACCCGCTACAACAATTCCAAGATGTACGCGATGGCGGTGTACCAGCTGTCGCAGGCCATCGCCGGTCGAGAGATCCCGCCGGCATGAAGTGGCTGGCGTTGCCGCTACTGGCCCTGACCCTCGCGGCTTGCAGCAGCGCACCCAAGAAGTCCCCGCCGCCATCCGCAACGACGACCGGTCCGCGCGTGCCAGCGCAGGCGCATGTCCCGGATGCCGGATGCATTGGCAAGTACAAGCCCGCGCAGGAAGACCTGGGTACGCGTGGCAACTACAAGGCCGGCGGCCTGTATGCACCGGGCGTCGCCGACACCACGCCCGACTACGTGCCCGACGTGGACTGCATCGCCGAACCGATCGTCACCAACGAAGCGCCTTCCCGGGTCGGCAACCGTTCGCCTTACAGCGTGCTAGGCAAGCAATACCAGGTGATGCAGCGCGTTGATGGTTACGTGGAGCAGGGCACCGCGTCGTACTACGGCAAGAAGTTCCACGGTCGTCTCACCTCCAACCAGGAGGTGTACGACATGTACGCCTTCACCGCCGCGCACAAGACTTTGCCGCTGCCGAGTTTCGCTCGCGTCACCAACCTGGACAACGGCAAGTCGGTGGTGGTGCGCGTGAATGATCGCGGCCCCTTCCACGAAGGCCGCGTGATCGACCTGAGTTACGCCGCTGCGGTAAAACTCGGCATCACCCAGCGTGGCACCGGTCGCGTGGAAGTGCGCGCACTCACGACGAAGGACCAGGGCCAGTACGTCGCCTCTGCAAGTCCGCGCGCCGACAAGCCAATCAGCAGCCAGCCCACGGCCATGGATGCGCTGGTGGGAAACCTGCCGAAGACGCAGGTGGCGGGTCCCGTCACCACGTCGGCGCAGCCCTATGTCGCCAACGCGGCCAGCGCCAGCACCGCTCCGCTGGTCGATCCCAGCGACCCCGGGCGTTATCGCATCGTGGTCGATCACAGCAAGCCCGCCAGTGCCGATCGTTTCGATGCATGGTTGAAGGCGCGCAACCTGGTGGTGGTGGGCGGCAAGATCGTGCCGGCCGGCACGGCGGTGGCCTCGGCCACGCCGCTTGCATCCACCAACGTGCCGCAACCGGCCAGTGTCGTGCCGCCGACCTTCGTGCAGGCACCGCGCCCAGCGGCTTCGAATTCCAGTTCCAGTGATGTCTGGCTGCAGGTGGCGAGCTACTCCAGCCGCGAAAACGCCGATCGTGCACTGGCCCGCTTGACCGCCGCCGGCATCACCGGTGCCAGCCTCAGCGATGTCGAAAGCAACGGACGCACCTTCTGGCGCCTGCGCGTGGGTGCGCCCGACCAGGCCACGGCGTCGGAACTCGCCGGCCGCATCGCAGGTCTGGGACTTGGCCAGCCGCAGGTAGTGCGGAACTAGCTGTTTCCACGTGTAAATCGGACTACACGAAATCCTGCCGATTCCAAAAACCAGGAACCAGCAACAAAGAACCCCCAAGCCCCACCCCTTACAATCCACCCCCTAACCGGCCACGGCCGCCCTGGAGTTCGCATTAAATGAAGTTCCGTTTCGCATTCGCCGCCCTGGCCACCGCTGTCGTCGGCCTGGCGGTCGCCCAAACCCCCACGCCCCAGCCCGTGCCGCAACCGGGCGCCGCCGCACCAGCTGCAGGCCCTGTCGCCATACCGCCCGCACCCACGCCGGTTGGCACCGCGTGGATCCTGATGGACTACACCACCGGCCAGGTCCTCGCCGGCGAGAATTACGACGAGCGCGTGGAACCGGCCAGCATCACCAAGGTCATGACCTCGTACGTGCTTGCTTCGGAACAGGCCAACGGCAAGATCAAGCCCACCGACCAGGTGATGATGAGCGAGCGCGCCTGGCGCGAGGGCGGCGCCGGCACCGATGGCAGCTACAGCGGTTTCGCTGTCAACCAGACCGCGCCGCTGCTGGACATGGAAAAAGGCATGGCCGTGCAGTCCGGCAACGATGCCGCGATCGCGCTCGCCGAACACACCGCGGGCAGCCAGGAAGCCTTCGCGTCGCTGATGAACAGCTACGCCGCCAAGATCGGCATGAAGGGTTCCAACTTCGTCAACGCGCACGGCCTGTCGGCGCCTGATCATTTTTCCACCGCGCACGACCTGGCACGGCTGGGCCAGGCGCTGATCCGTGATTTCCCGGAAACCTACGCGTTCAACAAGATCAAGGAATTCACCGTAGGCACCATCACCCAGCCGAACCGCAACCTGCTGTTGTGGCGTGACCCGGCGGTGGATGGCATCAAGACCGGTCACCATTCCGGCGCGGGCTACTGCCTGATGAGCTCGGCGATGCGCGGCGACCAGCGCCTGATCGCAGTGGTGATGGGTTCCACCTCGGAAAAGCAGCGCGCCGACGACAGCATGGCGCTGTTGAACTGGGGCTTCCGTTTCTTCGAAACCCACCGCCTCTACGAAGCCAACAAGATGATCGCGCAGCAGCGCGTGTGGAAAGGTACGAGCAAGGAAGTGCAACTCGGCGTGGCCGCGCCACTGCTGGTCGGCGTGCCGCGTGGCCGCTACGGCGACCTGAAGCCGACCATGGACGTGCCCAAGCTGCTGGAAGCACCGATCACCAAAGGCCAGGCCATCGGCACGGTCAAGGTGACGCTGGACGGCAAGCTCGTCGCGCAGGCGCCGCTGGTCGCACTCAATGCGGTGGAGCAGGGCGGCTTCTTCCGCCGCCTGTGGGACAGCCTGATGATGTGGTGGGAGTCGGAGTGATTCCGGCCGCCATGGCGTGAACCCGACGAAGCCGGCGCAAGCCGGCTTCGTCATATGAGCGACATCAGTGGCAGCAGGATTTTGTGGCAGCAGTATCTTGTGGGAGCGGCGTCCCGCCGCGAGCTCCTGACTTTCTTTTCTCTATCCTGCCCCCAGTGCAAGAGCTCGCGGCGGGACGCCGCTCCCACAAACGCCGCGCCCACTGATCCCGCTCCCGCGTCATCGCGGCTTTCGATTATCCGTGCGGCTTGGGTTTGGCGGCCAATGACCCAATAATCGGGGCATGGACATCACATCAGACAACCCCGAACACGGCTTCCAGTTCCCCGGCACCTTCGAGTTGAGCGCCATGGGCTCGGCCGACAGCGGCCTGGAAACCGAGCTGCCGCGCCTGCTCGCCGCCGCCGGTATCGAGGTGCTGGAAGAAAGCATCCAGTGGAAGCATTCCTCCAGCGGCAAGTACGTGTCGGTGCGGATCGGCTTCCATGCCGATAGCCGCGAGCAGTACGACGCCGCGCACACTGCCCTGCGTGCCCATCCCGAAGTGAAGTGGACGATATGACCGCCTTGCCCTGCCGCATGCGCGAGCTGGGGCGGCAGCCGTATGAACCGGTGTGGCGCGCGATGCAGCGCTTCACCGACGTGCGCAACGAAACCACCGACGATGAAATCTGGATGGTGGAACACGACCCCGTGTTCACCCTGGGCCAGGCCGGCAAGCCGGAACACGTGCTGGCCGCGGGCGACATCCCGGTGATCCACGTCGATCGCGGCGGGCAGGTGACCTACCACGGCCCGGGCCAGATCGTGGCCTATCCACTGCTCGACCTAAAGCGGCTGAAGATCGGCGTGCGCGACTACGTGCATCGGATCGAACAGGCCCTGATCGACACCCTGGCCGACTGGAACCTCGAGGCCGAACGCAGGGACGGCGCGCCCGGCGTGTACGTGGCGGGTGCCAAGGTCGCGGCACTCGGCATCCGCGTGCGTCGCGGCTGCACCTTCCACGGCCTGGCCTTCAACGTCGGCATGGACCTGGAGCCCTTCCACCGCATCAACCCCTGCGGCTACCAGGGCCTGCAGGTCACTTCACTGCAGGACCTGGGCGGCCCGTCGTCGATAGACGCGGTGAAGCCGGCGCTGCTCGCCCACATGGCCCGCCAATTCGGGCTTGAATTGCAGGCCGAATCCGCGCTCCCCGATCTCTCCCAAGCCGCCTGACCCCTGTTTTTTTGTAGGAGCGCCCCATGGGCGCGAGCCCTTCGCGAGATGTCCAGAGAAGAGCTGGCGCCCATGGGGCGCTCCTACAACGGCAAAGACCAGCCCCGGATCTGCAGAGCAGCGCCGACCGTCCCTCGCGCCAACCCCAGAACGGCTAGAATTCCACCATGAGCACCGACTCCAACGCACGCCTTATTCCTCTGCAGGTCGTCACCACGGCAGCGCCTTCGCTGGAAGCCGGGGCCAAGCAGATGGGCGGCGACAAGATTTCGCGTTCGCCGGTGCAATTCGCCGACGCACCGGTGCTGCGCAAGCCATCGTGGATCCGGGTGCGTATTCCCAGCGATGGCTCCGTAGCCCGGCTCAAGGCCAAGCTACGCGAAAACCGCCTGGTCACGGTCTGTGAAGAAGCCAGCTGCCCGAATATCCACGAATGCTTCGGCCACGGCACCGCCACCTTCATGATCTTGGGCGAAGTCTGCACGCGCCGCTGCTCGTTCTGCGACGTCGCCCACGGCCGGCCCAAGCCGCCGGATGCCAGCGAGCCGCTCAGCCTGGCCACCACCGTCGCCGACATGGGCCTGAAGTACGTGGTGGTGACCAGCGTGGATCGCGATGACCTGCGTGACGGCGGTGCCCAGCACTTCGTCGACTGCATCGCGGCCATCCGCGAACACTCGCCCGGCACGCGCATTGAAATTCTCACCCCTGATTTCCGCGGCAAGGGCCGCATGGACCGCGCGCTGGAAATCCTGGCGGCCAATCCGCCGGACGTGTTCAACCACAACATCGAAACCGTGCCGGACCTGTACCCCAACGTCCGCCCCGGCGCCGATTACCAGTGGTCGCTGACCCTGCTGCAGAAATTCAAGCAACAGCATCCGTCGCTGCCCACCAAGTCCGGGATCATGCTCGGCCTGGGCGAGACCATGGAGCAGGTGCAGGCCACCCTGCGCGACCTGCGCGCCCACGACGTGGAAATGGTCACCATCGGCCAATACCTGCAGCCCACGGCCCACCACCATCCGGTGATGCGTTACTGGACGCCCGAGGAATTCAAGGAACTCGAGCTCTTTGGCAACGCCTTGGGCTTCAGCCACGTCGCCTCCGGCCCGCTGGTACGGTCGTCCTACCATGCGGACCTGCAGGCGAAACAGGCCGGCGTCACCGCCTGAACCGCGCCTGCGCAGCCTGGTCTGTGCGAACAAAGCCTTCACATATGTCAGTGCCGTCACGTTTAGGCTGAACGCGCGGATGACAAAGCCTGCAACTTTCGGCACTGTCACCCTGTCCCAGCGTCCTGCAGTCTCCCACTGGCCATCCCGGCCCCGAGTACCCGAATGAACTTGAAGACCCCCGTCATTGCCCTGTTGGCCGTTGCCTTGGTTGCGCCACTCGCCCTGCTGGCGCGGGCGGATGCCGAGGGGATTGCCACCAACGTGGTCGCCGCGCCCACGGCCGACCAGTCCACGACCTCCAAGCTGGTCTACGGCCTGCTCTCGGACAGCCGCTATGCCTATCGTCCGCGCGCGTTGGACGACACGCTGTCGGAAGACGTCTTCAAGCGTTACCTGGAAGCCCTGGACGGCGGCAAGCAGTACTTCACCGCTGCCGACATCGAGACCTTCGGTCCGTACAAGACCGAAATGGACGACGCCATCCGCAGTGGCGAACTGGCCCCGGCCTACGACATCTTCGCCGTGTACAAGCAGCGCGTCGGCGAGCGCGTCGCGTATGCACGCAACCTGCTGAAGCAGGAGTTCGATTTCACCGGCGACCAGCGCTGGGAATACGACCGTGAGAAAGCGCCGTGGGCCGCCAATGCCAAGGAACTCGACGAGGTCTGGAAGAAGTCGGTGATGAACGACTGGCTGCGCCTCAAGCTGGCCGGCAAACAGCCCGCCGATATCCGCAAGACCCTGGACAAGCGCTACGCCACCTACCTGCGCAGCGTGGATGAACTGAAGAGCGAGGACGTGTTCCAGACCTTCCTCAACGGTTACTCCGGCGCGATCGATCCGCACACCGATTACTTCACGCCCAAGACCGCGGAAAATTTCAACCAGTCGATGTCGCTGTCGCTGGAAGGCATCGGCGCGCAGCTGCAGCGCCAGGACGACCTGGTGGTGATCCGCGAGATCATCGCTGGCGGCCCCGCTGACTTGAACGGCACGCTCAAGGCCGGCGATCGCATCGTCGCGGTCGGGCAGGGCAAGTCCGGCCCGATGACCGACGTGATCGGCTGGCGCATCGACGACGTGGTGTCGCAGATCCGCGGCAAGAAGGACACGCAGGTTCGCCTTGAATACATTCCGGCGGAAAGCGGCGTGGACGGAAAGCATGCGCAGGTCACCATCACCCGCCAGAAAGTGAAGCTGGAAGAACAGGCCGCGAAGGCCGAGACCATCACCCTGCCTGCGGTGAATGGCCAGCCGGAACGCCGCATCGGCGTGATCAAGCTGCCGGCGTTCTACCAGGACTTCGAAGGCCGTCGCAAGAATCCCGACGACTACACCTCGGCCACGCGCGATATCGCGCGCTTGCTGGCGCAGTTCAAGGTCGATGGCATCGACGGCGTGGTCATGGACCTGCGCAACAACGGCGGTGGTTCGCTGGACGAAGCGGTGGAATTGACCGGCTTGTTCATCGACAAGGGCCCTGTCGTGCAGGTGCGTGAATCCGGTGGCCGCGTCACTGTCAACGCCGACCGCACGCCGGGCGTCGCCTGGGACGGTCCGCTGGCCGTGCTGACCAACCGTGGTTCGGCGTCGGCCTCGGAAATCTTCGCAGGTGCCATCCAGGACTATGGTCGTGGCCTGGTCATTGGTGAAACCACTTTCGGCAAAGGCACCGTGCAGAACCTCGTCGATCTGGATCGCTGGCCCGCCAATGAAGCCGCGCGCTTTGGCCAGGTCAAGCTGACCATCGCCCAGTTCTTCCGCGTCGCCGGCGGCAGCACCCAGCACAAGGGCGTGGTGCCGGACATTGCCTTCCCGGTCAGCGTTGATGCGACCGAATACGGCGAGAGCACCTACGAGAATGCATTGCCGTGGACGCGCATTGCCGCGCTTCCGCACACGCAGTACGGCAACTTCGCGCCGCTGCTGCCACGCCTTGAGGCGCTGCACGCGACCCGCATCGCCAACGACAAGGAATTCCAGTGGTGGTCGGAAGACGTGGCCCAGTTCCGCGCCGAGAACGCCAAGAAGTACGTGTCCTTGAACGAAGCCGAGCGCCGCGCCGAACGCGACAAGCAGGAAGCCCAGCGCAAGCAGCGCCAGGCCGAACGCAAGACGCTGGGTCTCGCACTCGACCCGCTGGCCGAAGATTCCGCCGATGACGGCCTGGGCGCCAGCGAGCGCGACATCCTCAAGGACGCCGCACGCGAGAAGCTGGCGGAAAAGCGTCCGGACCCGCTGTTGCGCGAGTCCGCGGCGATCCTGGCTGATGCCATCGAAGTGCTCGGCGAAGACAAGAAACTGTCGGCACAGGTATTGCCGGAATCGACCCTGCCGGGTAGCTGGGCGCAGTAATTGCTTTCCTTCTCCCTCTGGGAGAAGGTGCCCGAAGGGCGGATGAGGGCGTGAAATATCAGCTTGTAATGCAGTTTCCGTGGGCCGGAATTGCCCCGCCCTCATCCGTCGCTACGCGCCACCCCCGCCTTCGCGGGGGCAGGCTCTTCTCCCAGAGGCGACCGGAGGGAGTGCAGGGCTGAGAAGGAAGCAACGGAACAGCAAGAATCGGATAGCGGGCGCCCAGTGCGCCCGTTACTGTGTGCGCCATGCAAACCCTCGACGAAAAACTGCAACGCGCATTGGCCCTGCTGGACGGCGGCGAGCCCTCATTGAATGAACTTGCCGCGGCGGTCGGCCTGAGCGCTTCGCACCTGCAACGCAGCTTCCTGTCCCGCTATGGCCTGAGCCCGGCGGAATACGTGGCGCAGAAGAAACTCGGCGCCTTCAAGTCGGGCTTGCGCGCCGGCAATGACGTCAGCGCCGCGCTGTATGACGCCGGCTACGGGTCACCTTCGCGCGTGTACGAGCAGGGCGTGGCCAAGCTGGGCATGACGCCGGCGACGTATCGTGCCGGTGGCGAAGGCATGGCGATCCACTGGGCCATCGTCGATACCGCCTTGGGCCGTGCGTTGGTGGCCGCGACCGAACGTGGCATCTGCGCGGTGGAACTGGGTGACGATGCGGGCGTATTGGAAGCAAGGCTGCGCCAGGAATTCCCGCGCGCGAACATCGAGCGCGTCGAAGCCGGTAGCGACGACTTCCTCGCGCCACGCCTGCGCGCGGTGGCCGAACGCCTGGGCGGTAACGGCAGCGAAGTGCCGGTGGACCTGATGGGCACCGCGTTCCAGAAGCGCGTGTGGGATGCGTTGATGAAGATCCCCAGCGGCCAGACGCGCAGCTATGCCGAACTCGCCAATGCCGTTGGTGCACCCAAGTCCGCGCGCGCGGTGGCGCGTGCCTGCGCTTCCAATCGCGTCGCCGTGGTCGTGCCCTGCCACCGCATCATCCGCGGCGACGGCGCGCTGGGCGGCTACCGCTGGGGCCTGCCGATGAAGCAGGCCCTGCTGCAGCGTGAGCAGGCGGGCTTGTAGAGCGTCGTAGGAGCCACGTAGGAGCGACGTAAGTCGCGATGAGGCTCTACATGTAACGCCCCATCGCGACTTACGTCGCTCCTACGACGCCCGTACGTCGCACCACAACACCCCAGCGGTAGAATATACAACTGTTCCGACGCCTCATTCCCCATGACCCCTCCTGATTCCAACGCTGCCATGCCGGCGCGTGGCGTGGCCGTCGTTGTTGCCCTGGCCATCGTCTACCTCGTGTGGGGCTCGACCTATCTCGGCATCCACTTCGCGCTGGAAGGCGGCTTCCCGCCGTTCCTGATGGCGGGTGGGCGCTTCCTGCTGGCCGGTACGCTGATGTACGCGGTGTTGCGCTGGCGTGGCATGGCGGCACCCACGCGCGCGCAGTGGAAGGACCTGATGGTGATGGGCGTGCTGATGATGGTGCTGGGCAACGGCATGGTCAGCATCGCGGAACAGTGGGTGTCCTCGGGCATCGCCGCCGTGGCCATCGCGTCCACGCCGCTGTGGATGGGTCTGTTCTCGACCCTGCGCGGGCAGCATCCGAGCCGGCTGGAGTGGGTGGGGCTGGGCATCGGTTTCATCGGCGTGCTGTGGCTCAACGCCGGCAGCAGCCTGTCGGCGAATCCCAAGGGTTTGATCGCCCTGCTGATCGCACCCATCGCCTGGGCCTACGGCTCCATCTGGAGTCGCGAACGCAACCTGCCTTCGCCCTTCATGAGTGCCGCCGGGCAGATGATCTGCGGTGGCGTGATGATGCTCGTGGTCGGGTTCGTGCTGGGCGAGCACTTCGACGGCATGTCGTCGACCAAGGCCATCCTCTCGGTCGTGTACCTGCTGCTGTTCGGTTCCATCATCGGCTTCACCGCCTACGTGTGGTTGCTGCATAACGTGCGTCCGGCGCTGGCCGGCAGCTACGCCTACGTCAATCCGGTGATCGCGGTCGGGTTGGGCGCATGGCTGGCGGCGGAACGCTTCACCACGCATGACCTGGGCGCGATGGCGGTGATCCTGTGCGGCGTGGTCGCCATCACCCTGGCCAAGGCGCGCAAGAACAAGCCGGTCGTGGAAGACAAGCAGTGACTTCGGCCACCCTCGATCGTCGCGGCTTGTGGGCGGCGGCGGCCTCGTTCGTGGTGTGGGGCTTGATGCCGCTGTACTGGCATTTGCTCAAGGCCGTGCCGTCGCTGCAGATCGTGATGCACCGGATCGTGTGGAGCACGGTGCTGGTAGTGGGTGGGTTGTGCCTGACGCAGGGCCTGCAGTGGTTGCGCATCGCGATGGCGCGTCCGCGCGTGGCGTGGATGCTGGCGATCAGCGGCCTGTTGATCGCGTTCAACTGGGGCCTGTACATCTGGGCGGTGAACGCGGGGCACGTGGTGGAAACCAGCCTCGGCTATTTTATCAATCCGCTGCTCAACGTCGTATTGGGCGTGGTGTTGCTGCGCGAACGCTTGACCGTGGCGCAGTGGGTGTCGGTGGCGGTGGCCGCGACCGGGGTGCTGTGGCTGACCTTCAACTACGGCAGCTTCCCGTGGATCGCGCTGTCGCTGGCGGCTTCGTTCGGTTTCTACGGTTTCATCCGCAAGTTGGCGGTGGTGGATTCGATTCCGGGCCTGGCGATTGAGAGCCTGTACCTGTTCCTGCCCGCATTGGCGGCATTGGTGTGGGTGGAGACGCACGGCAGCGGCGGGTTTGTCAGTACGTGGGGTTGGCAGGTGGATGCGCTGCTGGTGTTCGGTGGCGTGCTGACAGCATTGCCGTTGATCGGGTTTTCGTACGCGGTGCGGCGGGTGCCGTATTCGGTGATCGGGTTCATGCAGTACATCGCACCGACGCTGCAGTTGTTGATCGGCGTGCTGGTGTTCCACGAAGTCTTCGACCGCGACCGCGCGATCGGTTTCATCTTCATCTGGATCGGGTTGGCGATTTTTGCTTTCGATGGAGTTTGGCGTTCTCGTCAAAAACCTGCGAGTGGAGCGTTGACGGACCGTCCGGATTGACGGACTGCTCACTTTTCGCCGCAAACTTCCAGAAGTTGGCTTCTGCGGGTGAATACACAGCGCTTGCTGGCACCGCTGCGCGCGCGCGATTCTGATCCATCTCTGGACGACTGAAATCTACCGGAATGATGTTGGTCATTTTTTTGCTCGTCGGCGGATAGGCAGGGCGATGCGTGGTTGGTGGCAGTCAAGTCGGCATGAACCGTCAGGCCGCTGCCGCGTGATGCGCTTGTGCGTGGCGCGGACGCCAGCCCAGGGCGCGGGCAGGCAGGAAGAACAGGGCCTGCAGGAAGGCGAACAGGGCGGTGAAGGTGATGCCGATCAGCCGGAACGGCAGGGCGAGCAGCCAGGCGATGGGCCACAGGACCAGCGCGAGCAGGGCCAGGGGCCAGCACAGGACGAACAGGATGCACCAGGCAAGCAACGCGATCAGTGTTTTCATGTCCAGGCTCCGGGAGGCTTCATGCAAGGCCGCAAGTGCGGGGCGATGCAGGTTGCAATCCTTGGGAGCGGTGCGCAACCCGCTTGCGACGAAGTGACCCGAACGGGTGATGAGGCCGGAAATAGGGCGACGAAAGACCAGCTCTTGCAGGGCTCTTTCAATGACCCAGGAAACTCTCCGGCATGTCAGGCTTGGAGAGCTGGTCATCAGTTATGGACGTTGCTAGCAGGTCCAGTAAATCCTGCCGACCAGATCAATGATCTCGGGGCCGTCACTGCAACCACCCACGTCCTGCGCCATTCGATCATTGTCGTCTTGGCTGATGATCCATTGGCTGGACGCGGCATGCCATGTGAGCTCGCCCTCGGCAAGGATTCCTGCAGGGAATGGGCCGAAGGCCTTGGGATTTGTCAGCACGATATGCGTGCCGTCGATGCTTGCGTTGAGAGACAGACTTGGGAGCGTAGGGTGTTCGGCGAAACGGTGCTGGAAAGTGTACTGGCCCGATGCTATTGGCAAACGTGGAGCAGTTGCCGTAGTGCATCCTGCAAGTAGAAGAGACATCGTTACCAGGAAGTGTTTCATGAGGCATCTAACGCCTAAACTAAGCCGGTCCGCAGTAGGGTGGCGATAAGAGGGTTGTTAATTCACCTGACGCTCGATAATAGTTAGCTGGGACGCACACGGAAAATCGCTCCATCGCCAAGCGCCCAGAATGCGATCTCGCTGAAAGGAGTCATGTTGTCAAACAGCACCTCGTTGTCTTTCACTAATTGCTCCAACTCCTCGTAGAGGTAGATCCCTACGTACTCATTTGGGTATATAGCGAGTATCAGCTGGCGGGTTGTGTCGTAGCCAGCTATTGCCTTGCGGATCTTTTCCTCAATGGCAGAAATGATGCGTGATTTGTACTTCCGCATTGTGTCTTCGTTGTAAGGAATGTGCCTGATTTTCTCGTCTTCGCTCCAGCTCATATGGCTATCGGGAACGCTACGGTCGTCTAGGTAGACGGACGTCAACTCCACGCCTATTTCCTCTCCAGTTACGGTATCTGTCACGATCCAATCTGGCTTTTCACCTTTTGAAACGATGGCGAGGCGGCGGCCTTCAGGCAGTCGCTCGTAAGCCTCAATGAAGCCATCAATCTCAAACTTCTCACGCTCGTCTTTGTTCGGCCATTTCATAGTTTAGTGAGACGCTTAGCGCCTGAATTGAACCGGTCTGCAGCGGGGTCGCCACTGAATGAAAATATGGCCGAAGGCTTGTAATCAGGCGCCGCCATGACGGGAGCCTGCATGAATGAATTTTTAGCTGCCCGCATGTTTCATGACACGCGGACGGCGATGTAGCAAAGAACCGCTAGGCAAGACCAGGCGAGAACGCGAAGCCCTTGAAGCCGACGCAGAACAGCGTGCTGGATGATTAGGATTGCTGTCACGTCCTCTCGGGCATGGCAGGCTGCCTTGAGGCCTTGTTCAGCGGTGTAGCGAGTCTCACCGTACTCGTCGATTGCCGGGTAGATCTCATCTTGTTGGGCCGAGCGCATTGCAATGAGTGCGGCGCCATAGAAGTCACGATTTATGGAGTCCTTGGCAGCGGCCTCGGCAATCTGCTTTTCAGCATGAGCTTGGCCTTCGGCCCGTAAAGCCCGCAAATTGATCTTTTCAACCATTGCTTCCCCCAGTTGCGATTACGTCTCTTGCGCAGCTAAAACGATATAGCCTGCAATTGGCAGAGCGCCACCCGAATCACCCCTCACCCGGACACGGCCCACCCGCATCCGCCCAAAGCTTGAACGCCGCCACGAACTCGGCATGCGGCACTGGCACTGGTAGGCGGCCCGCGCCCGGGTCCCAGCCCCACAGCACCAGTTTGTCTTCGGTGACGTGCTTGGTGAGCGCCGCGAAATCCTTGTCGCCGTTGCGCTTCTTGTCCTTGATCATCGCGCACAGCTCGGCGGCGGGCTTGCCGATCCACGCCATCTTCTGGTCCGGCGGCGGCAGCGACCAGTGCGGCGCACCGGGCGGCGCATGTGGTCCGTAACTCGCGGGCGGATTCGCTTCCGCGTGGCAGGTCGCGCACGGCAGTCCGGGAGCGCCCTTGCCCTCGGGGCCGCGTACCACGCCCATCGCATGCGGCGTCTGTGCATCGAACTGCAGCGGCGCATCGCCGGGGATGTGGCAATTGCTGCAGCGTGGATGCTGGAACACCTTCTCCACGGTGGCGAAGGCCTCGACCGCCTTGGCTTTCTGCTCGGGACTGACCCGCGGGCCGCACGCGGCAAGCAGCAGGACGGAGAGACTGGCTAACAGAATCCGCATCGTCATGTCCTCACGCCTTGGCCGGCGCGGCCGGCGTCTGTGCGGCTAACTGGAAAGGAAGCTCACGCAGCCGCTGCCCGTTGAGTGCAAACACCGCATTGGCCACCGCGGGCGCAATCGGCGGCGTGCCCGGTTCGCCGACGCCACCGGATTTTTCCGTGCTCGGCACGATATGCACTTCGACCGCCGGCATCTCGCTCATGCGCAGGATCTGGTAATCGTGGAAGTTGGATTCCTGCACGCGTCCGTCCTTGAAACTGATGCGACCGTGCAGCGCCGCGCCCAGGCCGAAGGCGATGGCCGATTCCATCTGCGCCGCGATGCCCGCCGGATTCACGGCGATGCCGCAATCCACCGCGCAGACCACGCGATGCACCTTGATCGCGCCGTCCTGCACCGACACCTCGGCCACTTGCGCGATGTAACTGCCGAAGGACTCATGCACGGCCACGCCACGCGCGCGGCCTTTTTCCAAGGGACTGCCCCAGCCGGATTTCTCCGCGACCAGGTTCAGCACGCCCAGGTGGCGCGCGTGCTTGGCCAGCAAGCCGCGGCGGTATTCGACCGGGTCCTTGCCGGCGGCATGCGCCAGTTCATCGATCAGGCTTTCCATCGCGAACGCGGTATGGCTGTGGCCGACCGAACGCCACCACAACACCGGGATGCCGGTCTTGGGCGAATGCAGGCCGACGCGCTTGTCGGCCACATCCGCGAGATAGGGCGAATCGGCCACGCCTTCCACTGAGGTCGCATCGATGCCGTCCTTGACCATGAAGGGCTCGAAGAACGTGCCCGCGATGATCGACTGCCCGGCCATCACGTGTTGCCAGGCCACCGGTGCGCCGTTCGCATCCAGGCCGACCTTGGCCTTGTGCACGAAGGCGGGGCGATAGAAACCGCCCTGCACGTCGTCCTCGCGGCTCCACACGGTCTTGACTGCCGCGTTCGCCGCCTTGGCGATATGCACGGCCTCGAACACGATGTCCGGCGACGGATTCGCGCGCCGACCGAAGCCACCGCCCAGGAACGTGGTGTTGATGAACACCTGCTCGGGCTTGAGTCCCGTGATCTTCGCCGCGGTGCCTTGTTCCAGGGTCTGGAACTGCGTGCCGATCCACAGCTCGCACTTGTCCGGTGAAATCTTCACCGTGCAGTTCAAGGGTTCCATCGGCGCGTGCGCGAGGTAAGGCAAGGCGTATTCGGCTTCCACCACATTGGCCGCTTTCGACAACGCGGCAGCGACATCACCGGCCTGCGCGGCGGGCAAGCCGGGCGTGCTGGCGAGTTCACTGAACTGTGTGCGCATCGCCTGGCTGTCCAGCGCTGCGTTCGGCCCAAGATCCCATTCCACCGTCAAGGCATCGCGCCCCAACTTGGCTGCCCAATAGTGGTCCGCGACTACGGCGACACCGGTTGGGATCTGCAGCACCTGGCGTACGCCCGGGACCGCCTTCGCAGCGGTGGCGTCGAAGGACTTCAGCGTTCCGCCGAACACCGGTGGACGCGCGACCACGGCGGTCAGCAAGCCTTCGAACTGCACGTCCATGCCGAACTGCGCGCGGCCGGTGATTTTTTCCGGCGAGTCCAGGCGCTTGGTCGGCTTGCCGATGATCTTCCAGTCCTTGGCGTCCTTCAGTTTCAGCGTGGACGGGTCGGGCGGATTGAGCTTGCCGGCCGCGTCCGCCAGTGCGCCATAGCGCAGGCGCTGGGTGCCGGCGATGACTTCGCCGTTCTCGGTGCGGATCTGTTCCACCGGCACATTGAAGTGCGTGGCGGCGGCCTGCACCAGCATGGCGCGCGCGGCGGCACCGGCTTGCCGGTAACGGTCGAATTCCGACGCGGTGGAGGTGGAACCGCCGGTACCCTGCATGCCGAACACGGGACTGAAGAAGGCGGGCGCCGCGGGTGCGTGTTCGGGCCGGATCTTCGACCAGTCGGCGTCGAGTTCCTCGGCGATCAGCATCGGCAACGCGGTCCAGATGCCCTGGCCCATTTCCGAATGCGAGAGCAGCACGGTGATGCTGTCGTCGGCGCTGATGCGCAGGAAGGCATTGGGCGCGAACGGCGCGACGGCCGCCGCAGCCGCGGGTTGCGCGGCCAGGCGTTTCGCGCCGGGGACGACGAAGCCGATCACCAGGCCACCGCCGACCAGTGCACCGGCCTTGAGGAACTGGCGTCGCGAATTGTTGTTGGTTTCAGCGTTCACGGTGGATCTCCGTTTCTATGTTTCCCTTCTCCCGCCGGCGACCAACGGGAGTGCAGGGCTGAGAAGGTGGCGCGAAGCGACGGATGAGGGTGCGGCGAAGCCATGATGATCTTGGACATTGCTGACTTCGCCGGACCCTCACCCCCAACCCCTCTCAGCCCTGCACACCCTTCGGGCGCCGGTGGGAGAGGGGCTCAATCAACCCTTGTCCAACTCCGCCGCACGATGCACCGCGGCGCGGATGCGCGGATAGGTGCCGCAGCGGCAGAGGTTGGCGGACAGTGCCTGGTCGATATCGGTGTCGCTGGGTGTCGGGATCACGGCCAGCAAGGCCACCGCCGACATGATCTGTCCGGACTGGCAATATCCACACTGCACAACGTCCAACTCGGCCCATGCCTGTTGCACGGGATGCTGGCCGTCGGTGGACAGGCCTTCGATGGTGGTGATCTTCTTTCCCGCCACTGCCGATACCGGGGTGATGCAGGCGCGCAACGGCGCGCCGTCGATATGTACGGTGCAGGCGCCGCATTGGGCGATGCCGCAACCGAACTTGGTGCCGGTGAGGTTCATCAGGTCGCGCAGGACCCAGAGCAGAGGCATGTCCGCAGGCGCATCGACTTCGCGCTCGGAACCGTTGACGTGCAATTTCATTGGGGAATCCCTGGCGACGGCTGGGGTGATCTGCACCTTACTACCGCCACCACGGGTTGCCAACCTTGCATGGCATGGTCCATCGTCTGTCGCCTATGAGCAGCCACCGACATCTCCTGGAAACCTCCGCAGTCGCGCACCAACGTGGGGATCCGGCGGCCTTGGCCGTGGTGATCGACACCGAAGGCTCGACCTATGTCAGTGCGGGTGCCATGGCCTTGTTCGGTGCGTGCGAAGGGCAGGTGGGTTGGTTGAGTGGCGGTTGCCTTGAACCTGAAATAGAACAGCGCGCGCGCGATGCCGTGGCGCAGTCGCGGATCGAGTGGATGGACATCGATACGCGCGAGGATGAAGACCTGATTGGCGGTTCCGCGCTGGGCTGTCGCGGGCGTCTGCGCCTCGCCTTGTTGCCGCTGGCGCAATTGCACGACTGGCCGGCGCTGGTGGAGGCCTGGCGTGAATCGCGCGAGCCGTTGCAGTTACAAATCGGCGTTGATGGCGATGTGTCGGCTGAGGTCGCTGGGTTGCTCAGGCAATGGCAGTTGCAAGTAGCAACGCACGACGCATCGGCGATGGAAAAGCGCGAATGGCAGGTGCAGGTCGCCGCACCGCCGCGTGTACTCGTATTCGGTGCAGGCCCGGAAACGCCGACGCTGTTGCCGTTGTTGCGCAGCCTGGGCTGGATGACGACGCTGGTCGAACGCCGCGCACGCTGGCAGGTGGAAGCACGGCATGCAGATCTGGTGATCGAAGCGTCGCCGGAGACTGCGTTGTCATCGCTCGATGCACGGCGGTTCGATGCGGCGCTGGTGATGAACCATAATTTCGAGATGGATCGTGAAGCGTTGTTTGCACTCGCGGGTGTCGATATTTCCTTCATCGGCCTGCTAGGACCGATGCGGCGCAAGGACGATCTGTTCCGCGTGCTGCCTGCCGCTGCACGCGACGCATTGCAGTCGCGGCTGCGTTCGCCGGTGGGCCTGAAGCTGGGCGGGCAGGGACCGGAAGCGATTGCGCTGAGCATTGCGGCGCAGCTGCAGGCTTACCGGTTCCCGCAATGAGCAGCTTGCCGCTTCCGCATGTGGCCGTGGTGCTGGCGGCGGGTGGCAGTCGCAGGCTGGGCCGATCCAAACAATTGCTGGCGCGCGATGGCGAAACGCTGGTGCATCGTGCGGTGCGCATGGCCTTGGCCACGCAGCCTGCGCGTGTGTTGTTGGTCGTGGGCGGCGATGCAGGTGCGGTGCGTGCTGCGGTGACGGATCTCGACGTGGAGGTCGTCTTCAACACGGCGTGGGAAGAAGGGCTCGCCAGTAGCGTGCGTGCGGCGGCGAGTGCGCTCGCGGGCAGCCAGATGCCTTGCCTGTTGCTGGGCTGCGACCAGCCGGCTTTGCAGGTGTCGCATTTGCGCGACTTGCTTGATGGCGCGTCTGTATCAGGTTCCGCATGTGCGGCGACCTTGCATGGTGAGGGGTTGGGGATTCCGGTGGTGGTCAGTCCGGTCGTGCTGGCTGCTGCACGCGATCTGGTGGGTGATCGTGGCTTGCGTGCAGTGCTGCAACGACTGCCGCGCGAATCGATATATTTGCTGGACGCCAGTGAATTGCAGTTCGACCTGGATACACCCGAGGATGTGCGTACCGCGGTTGAACGCGGATGGCTGGATAGATCCATTTGATCTTTGTAGATCCGAGCTTGCTCGGATGCTCTTGGTCGCCGGCTGAAAGCATCCGGGAAAGCTCGAATCTACAAAAAACAAGAACGTCATCCCGGCGAAAGCCGGGATCCATCTGTCAGTTCGACGGAACGCTGGGTCCCGGCTTTCGCCGGGATGACGATCTATCTATTCGTGTTTGTATGTCGGGCGAGCTCTTGATTTCATGCGAAGAACATCCGGCCGCGGTTGAGCGCGGATAGCTGGATAGATCCATTTGATCTTTGTAGATCCGAGCTTGCTCGGATGCTCTTGGTCGCCCGCTGAAAGCATCCGGGAAAGCTCGAATCTACAAAAAAAAAGAACGTCATCCCGGCTTTCGCCGCGATGACGATCTATCTATTCGTGTTTGTATGTCGGGCGAGCTCTTGATTTCATGCGAAGAACATCCGAGCAAGCTCGGATCTACAAAGAAGTGGCGATGTGAACCGTCGCCACTTCCATCAATCACGTCGCGCGCAGCGCTGCCGTCACCGGCAGGCGTGCCGCACGCAGTGCCGGGAACAGGCCGCCGACCAGGCCGATGCCCAGTGCCCACTTCAGGCCGGTCCACAACAGTTCCGGCGAGACCTTGAACTGGAACACGACCTGGCTGAAGTTCGCGCCCAGCGTCGCCACGCTGTAGCCGTTGAAGATCACCCAGGCCAGGAAACCGCCCAGCAATCCACCCAGCAGCGCGAGCAGCATGGTTTCCAGCATCACCGCCATCACCACCGGCGTGCCGCGGAAACCGATCGCACGCATGGTCGCGATTTCGCGCGCGCGTCCTGCGACGGCGGCGTACATGGTGTTCAACGCGCCGAACACCGCGCCGATCGCCATGATGGTGCCGATCACCGTGCCCAGGATCTTGATCAGCTTGGCCAGGCCGGCCGACTGCTTGCTGTAGTAGTCGCGCGTGGTCGCGGCATCCAGCTTCAGGCGCGGATCGTTGGCCAGTGCGTCGGTCAACTGCTTGAAGCCGGTCTTGCCTTCCACGCCGACGGTGACCGACTGGTACGCACGGCGATCGTAGGCGGACGACAGCGTTTCGATGTCCGTCCACAACTCCGAGTCGTGTGCGTCACCGGAGGCGAACACACCGACCACCGTCCATTCCTGGTTGCCCAGCTTGACGGTCTTGCCCACGTCCATGCCGCGGTACTGGTTCTTCGCGCCCTGGCCGACGATCAGTTCGCGCAGGCCCACATTGAACTTGCGTCCTTCGATGATCTTCACCTGTGGACGGATCGCCCATGCGGCATCGCTGACGCCACGGAACTGCGCGTTGGCATCTTCGCCGCTGCTCGCCGTGGGCAGGTTGACCACCTGCGACAGTTCGGGCGAAAGGATCGGCTTGCCACTCGCGTCCTTGCGGATGCCGGCCAGCGTGCCCAGCAAAGGCACCTGGTCGCGCGTGATCACCGAATTGGTTTCCGCCTGCGAACCACCGCGCAGGATGATCGCAGTGTTGTCGCTACCGGTCTGTTTCAGCGTGGCGGAAAAACCTTCGCCCATCGCCAGCATCGCCACCAGCACGCCGACCACGCCGGCGATGCCGACGATGATCACGCTGGACGCACCCCAGCGCTGCGGCAGGCTGGCGATGCCGATGCGGGCAGCGGCCAGCGCCAGGCGTCCGGTGCGCGTGAAGGCCAGCCACAGGCCCAGCAGCACGGCGACCGCAAGGACGCCTTGCCACGGCAGCATGATCCAGACCACCAGGCCCACCACCAGCAGCACGATGGACAGCAGGTTCCACAACCATTGTTTGTTCTTCATGGGATTCTCCTTAGCGTCCGGCCAGCGCATCGACGATCTTCAAGCGCATCGCGCGCATCGCCGGCAACGCGCCGACCACGATGCCGATGCCTACCATCAGGGCCAGCCCGACGAACCAGGTTTCCTTGGGGATGCCGCCCAGCGCGATCATGCCGCCACTCATCGCACTTACCGCTGGAATGATGATCGCCGCCAGGCCCATGCCGATCACGCCGCCGAGCACGATCAACAGCACCGATTCCACCAACACCAAGGTCAGCACCGTGCCGTTGGTGAAGCCCAGCGTCTTCAACACCGCCAACTCCGGGATGCGGTCACGCACTGCCTGCGCCATGGTGTTGCCGGTCAGCAGCACCAGGGTGAAGAACACCGCCGCCATGATCGCGGTCACGATCAGGCCGATGTCCGCGAACTGCTTGGCGAAGGACTGGTTGAACGCCTGTTCGGTCTGGGTCTTGGTTTCGTGGTCGGAGTTCAGCGAGATGGCGTCGATGGCCTTGGCCACGCGCGAGGCATGGTCCATGTTGTCCAGCTTCACCATGTACCAGCCGACGTTGCCATTGACGTACTGGTTGGCTTCATCGAAGTATTTCCAGTGGAACACCAGCGTGTTCTCTTCGCCCTTGCGCTTGTCATCCGCCACTTCGAAGATGCCGCTGAGCTTGAGCGGCCAGGCGTTGCTGCCGTCCTTCTGCGGAAAGATGGTCGCCTGCAGGGGAATGGTGTCGCCGACTTTCCAGCCATGGCGCTTGGCCAGGTTCGCGCCGACGATGGCGCCGGTACGCTCGTTTTGCCAGGCCTTCAGCTGTTCCGGCTTGACCACGTACTCCGGGTACATCTCGAAGTAATCCGGGCTGACGGAAAAGTTCGGGAAGAAGTTCTTCGGATCCTGGTAGATGCCGCCGAACCAGGCCGCATACGCAGTCTTCTTCACGCCGGGCGTCGATTGGATCTGCGGCAGCAGGCTGTAGGGCAGCATCTGCGTGATCGACAGCCGCGAGGCCACGACCAGGCGATCCGCACCGGCTACGCTGCCGCCGCTGTTGAAGGCCACGCGCACCGAATCCAGCAGTCCGAACAGCAGGAACGCGGCGATCACTGACAACAAAGTCAGGAACGTGCGCGTCTTGCTGCGGAACAGGGCGGACCAGATGAGGGAGAAATATTTCATGTGTGTCTCCAGTAGGGAGCTTGAAGCCAAGAAGTGAGTGGAGAGGAGTGAGGAGTGAGTAGGGGAAGAAGCGTGCTTTTACTCACTTCTCACTCCTCTCCACTCACTCCTGCCCTTCGCCATTTGCTCCTCGCTCAGTGCGCCGGCGTGTCCGCCAGTTCGCCCTTGTCCAGGTGGATGGTGTGGGTCGCGTACTCGGCGGCCTTCGGGTCGTGGGTGACCATGATGATGGTCTTGCCGTGTTCCTTGTTAAGCAGCTGCAGCAGGCCCAGCACTTCTTCGGCGGACTGGCGGTCGAGGTCGCCGGTAGGTTCGTCGCAGATCAGGAAGGTCGGGTCGGACACGATCGCGCGTGCAATCGCGACGCGCTGTTGCTGGCCGCCGGAGAGTTCGTTGGGGCGGTGCGATCCGCGATCCGCCAGGCCGACCAGGCTGAGTGCGATTTCGGCGCGACGCTTGCGGTCGGCGGCGCCCAGCTTGGTCAGCAGCAGCGGCAGTTCGACGTTCTTCTGCGCGGTCAGGGTAGGCATGAGGTTGTAGAACTGGAACACGAAGCCGACGTGCTGGCTGCGCCAGTGGGCGAGCTGGCCGTCGCTGAACTGGTCGATGCGCTGGCCTTCGATCTCGATCTCGCCGCTGGTGGGCGTATCCAGTCCGCCAATGAGGTTGAGCAGGGTGGTCTTGCCGGAGCCGGAGGGTCCCATCAGGGCAACGAAGTCGCCGTGCGGGATTTCTAGGTCCAGGCCGTGCAGGACGTGGACTTTTTCGGGGCCACGCTGGTAGGTCATGACCAGGTTGCGGATGGAGACGAGTGAGGACATGTGTGTTTTCCTTTGAACCAGTCGGATTTTTTTCTAGCCGTCATCCCAGCGCAAGCTGGGATCCATCTTGATCTTGCTTCTGCTCTTGCTTCTGCTCTCGCTTTTGCTCTTGCCTTGCTGCTGCCTTGCCGTTGCCTTGCTCCAGCTTTGCTTCTGCTCCAGCGTTGCTCTTGCTTTGGCCTCCTCCCTTGCGAAGCAGGGGAGGATTGAGGAGGGGTGCTTTTGATCTTGCTTTGTTCTTTGTTCTGCTCTTGCTTACGCAAAAAGCGTTTACCAGCTTCGCTGTTGAAAAGCACTTCGCGCTTTGCGCGAGTCACCCTTCGACAAGCTCAGGGCATGCTTTTCTTTGAACGGTAAAGAAAAGTAACCAAAAGAAAGCCACCCTGCGTCGCGCCCAACGATGGAGCCGTTGGGTTCGCAAGTGGGCCGGGAATTTCCGTAAGACACATCCCCGTATCAAGTACGGGGCAGGCTCTGTGTCTACGGAAACGACGCACATCCATGTGCGCCGCCCCTGCGGGGTTTGTCCCGACCCACTTGCCGCGTCTCACGGGGAATGGGGCAATGGAGAAGCAGCAAGATCAAGATCAAGAGCAAGAGCAAGAGCAAGAGCAAGAGCAAGAGCACCCCTCCTCAGTCCTCCCCTGCTTCGCAAGGGAGGAGGCCAAACCAAGAACCAAGAACCAAGAACCAAGAACCAAGAACCAAGAACCAAGAGCCCTCTTCCGTTGTTCGCGTCACAGTGAAAGAAATCACGCCGCGATCCATCTACTCCTGAAGCTAACTCGCCTGCTGACTCGCCTCCGACTCCCGGTACCCCTCAAGGAACCCACCCACCAGGCTGTCCACGGCTGCCGACATGAACAGGATGATGGCGGCGCTCAGCATCACGTTGCGGTTGCGGCTGCGGTAGCCCACTACCAGCAGCACCAGGCCGATCAGGAACAGGGTGATTTCAATGTAGTACATGGGCTCTCCTTGCTCGGAGCGTCATTCGGCGGCGTCCTCCGCCATCTTCACTTTCATGCCGTCCTTCAGCGCCTCCGTTGGATTGAGCACCACCGATTCGCCTGCGGACAGGCCTTGCAGTACCTGGCGGTCTTCGCCCATCTCGCGACCCAGCTTGACGCTGCGCTGCTCGACGGTGTCGTCATCACCCACTACGAACACGACATCGGCCTCGCCGCGCGACACGATGGCCATCGCGGGGGCGCGCACGCCTTCGTTCTTCTTTTCCGCGCCGGCGGGCTTGGCGGCTTCCAGGAAGCTGACCTTCACGCCCATGTCCGGCACGATGCGCGGGTCCTTCACGTCCAGCGCCACGCGTACCTTCACCGTGGCCTTGCTGCGGTCAGCGGTGGGGATGATGGCGATGACTTCGCCGGGGATCTTCCAGTCCTGGTACGCATTCAAGGTGGCCTCGATGGGCATCTTCGGCTGCACGCGGCCGATGAACTGTTCGCCCACTTCCACTTCCACTTCCAGCGAATCCATGTCGACGATGGTGCCGATGCCGGTGCGGGTGAAGCCACCGCCCGCGGAGAGCGGCGACACGATTTCGCCGGGCTGCGCGGCCTTGGCGATGACCACGCCGGCGAACGGCGCACGCACGATGGTGTTGTCGACCTGGTCGCCGGCGATGCTGAGCTGGTCCTGCGCGACCTGCACGTTGCGCTGGCTGCTGACCAGTTGCGCGCGCAGGGAATCGCGCTGGGCGATGGCCTGGTCGTACTGCGACTTCGACACCAGCTGTTGCTTGACCAGCGAGCCGAGGCGGGTGGCGTTGGCTTCGGCTTCGCGCAACTGCGCCTGCACGCCGTTCACCTGGCTGCGGCTGGCATACAACTGCGAGGTGTACAGGCGGCGCTGTGCATCGGCGTCGACGGGATCCAGGCGGGCCATGACCTGGCCGGACTCGACGCGCTGGCCTTCCTCGATCAGCACTTCCTTGACCCGGCCGGTGATCTTGGACGACACCGTGGCCATGCGCCGCGCGACCACGTAACCGCTGGCATCCAGCACCGAGGCCGAGGTGGTGCCCGCGTTGATGGCCGCGGTGGGCGCGGTGCTGACTTCGATGGCCTTGTCACGACCAAACAGGAACCAGCCCGCGGCCAGCAGCAGCGCCACCACCACGGCAATCGCCAGGCCGGTCCACAGCCCGCGACGCGACGGTGGCGGTGCAGGCGGTGCCTTGCGGTCGATGCGGAGTTCTTTGAGCAGTTCGGCGGACGTATTCATCAGGTAACCAGACGGGGCAGGGCGGAGAGTGTGACCGGCAAGGGTAACCGAGCCCAGTTGCCGGAAGTCACTTTCTGCGGTTCCCGTCGCAAGGAAAGGGTTGGAGCGGAATGCGACGGTGGCCAGCTTGCCTTCCGCCGCCGCCACGGGCCAGTGACAGCTGTCACCTGCTTCGACTGATGGCTGGCACTGCCATGCATGGGCCACGACGCCCAGCATGGCCGCACTTCCCACAGAGCGCCCGCCATGTCCGATCCTTCCCCCGTCCTTGCCCGCCTGCGCAGTGCGCGCAAGTCGTATGGAACACTGCTCGCCCTCGACGACATGGACCTGCAGTTGCGCAGCGGCCAGGTACTGGCCCTGCTCGGCGCGAATGGCGCAGGCAAGAGCACCGCGGTCTCGGTGATGCTGGGCCTGGTCGAAGCGGACCAGGGCGAGGCCACCCTGCTGGGCCAGCATCCACACGCCATGGACGCGCGTCGCCGCACCGGCGTGATGCTGCAGTCCACCACCCTACCGGACACGCTGCAGGTCGGCGAGTTGCTGGCGATGACGCGCGGCTATTACACGCAGCCCTTGAGCGTGGCCGATTGCGTGGCGATGGCCGGGCTCGACGGCCTGCTCGATCGCCGCTACGGGAAACTCTCCGGCGGGCAGCAGCGGCGCGTGCAGTTCGCGCTGGCCATCTGCGGGCGGCCGCAGGTGTTGTTCCTGGATGAACCCACCACCGGCCTCGACATCGAAGCACGCCAGCAGATGTGGTCCGCGATACGCGAACGCGCGGCCGCCGGTTGCGCGGTGCTGCTGACCACGCACTACCTGGAAGAAGCCGAAGCGCTGGCCGACCATGTGGTGGTCATGCAGGCCGGTCGCACGCTGGCCGAAGGCAGCGTCGAGCAGATCCGCGAACGCGTGCTGCAGCGGCGCATCCGCTGCCATACGCGCGCGGACGCAGGCGCCATCGCGGCATGGCCGGGCGTGCGCCGCGTGCAGCGCGACGGCAACGTGGTGGAAATACAGGCCGAACCGGTGGAGCCGGTGGTCGCGCGCCTGCTGGCCGAAGATCCCCACTTGTCCGCACTCGAAGTCCACCGCGCCGGCCTGGCCGACGCCTTCCTTGAAATCACCCGCAACGCGGAGGCCGCATGAACGCACTCGTCCCCACTGGATTCTCCACGCGCGCCATGCTGGCCTTGTACCTGCGCGAAGCGAAGTACGAATTCCTGCGCGTGCTGCGCACGCCGGCCTTCAGCGTGCCCACGCTGGTGTTCGCGCCGATGTTCTACGTGCTGTTCGGCGTGCTGCTCAACCACGGCAACGCGCAGGCCGCCAGCTACCTGATGGTGACCTACACCGTGTTCGGGGTGATGGGGCCGGGCCTGTTCGGCTTCGGCGTGGGCCTGGCCATGGATCGCGAGCGCGGCCTGCTGACGCTCAAGCGCGTGCAGCCGGTGCCGCCGCTGGCGCCCTTGCTGGCCAAGGTGGGCATGGCGATGGTGTTCGCCGCGATCATCGGCGTGCTGCTGCTGGTGCTGGGCATGACCCTGGGCGGCGTGGCCATGACGGCGTCGCAGGTGGCGCTGCTGCTGTGCGTCGCGGTGCTGGGCGTGGTGCCGTTCTGCGCGCTGGGCCTGCTCATCGGCACCCTGGTCAGCGGCAATGCCGCGCCGGCCGTGGTCAACCTGGTGTACATGCCGATGGCCTTGCTGTCGGGGCTGTGGCTGCCGCTGCGCATGTTGCCGGAGGTGGTGCAGCAGGTGGCACCGCTGTGGCCGGCCTGGCACCTCGGGCAGTTGGGACTGAAGATCGTCGACCAGGATTCAGGCACGCCCATCTGGATGCACGTGGCGGTACTGCTGGGCTTCTCGGCGATATGCTTGTTCCTGGCGCAACGTCGCCTGCAACGCGCCTGAGGAAGTCGTGACCATCGCCCCGTTCCGCCAATCGCTACGGCACCTGTTCCGCACCACGCCGGATTCGCTGGTGTGCAAGCAGCGCGAAAACCCCGACCCCAGCCTGGGCTGGTTCCCGTGGATCAACCTGGTCTGGTCGGTGTGGCTGTTCGTGACCCCGTTCTACGCCACCGATTTCTACGACCAGTGGCTGTGGCCCACGCTGGCCAGCTACGCGGTGTTCCTGGTGCTGTTCCAGCGCTTCCATTACGGAAGCCAGCGCTTGCCCATCGTGTTGGCCATCGCCGCGCTGGGTTTCATCCTGCTGCCGTGGAACCCGGGCTCGCAGAGTTACATCATCTATGCGTGCGCGTTCTTCCCGTTCTGCATGCGCCCGCGCGCGATGATGCTGTCGATCCTGGCCTTGCTGGCGCTGTTTGCGGTCGCCTGGCATGCGATGGGCATCCCCATGATCTACATGATCAGCGCGGCGATCGCGGGTCCGGTGGTGGGCCTGTTCAACATCGGCATGCGCCAGAAGATGCGCGCCGACGCGCAGTTGCGTTTGAGCCACGACGAAGTGCGGCGCCTGGCCGCGCTGGCCGAACGCGAACGCATCGGCCGCGACCTGCACGACCTGCTGGGCCACACGCTGTCATTGGTGGCATTGAAGTCGGATCTCGCGGGTCGTTTGCTCGAACGCGACCCGGCCGCGGCACGCCGCGAGATCGACGATGTCAGCCGCGTCTCGCGCGATGCGCTGGCGCAGGTGCGGCGCGCGGTCAGCGGCATCCGCGCGGCCGGCATCGCGGCGGAACTGGCATCGGCCAAACTCCTGCTGGAAACCGATGGCGTGGCCTTCGACTACCGTTTCGACGAATCTTTCGGCAGCAGCGCCTTGCCGCCTGGCGTGGAGAGCGCCTTGGCGTTGACGGTGCGCGAAGCCGCGACCAACATCCAGCGCCACGCGCGTGCGCAACATGCGCAGGCGAGTTTCGGCATGGAAGGTGGCGACGCGGTGCTGCGCATCGACGACGACGGTCGTGGTGGCGCGCTCGTCCCGGGCAACGGTCTGTGCGGCATGCGCGAACGTATCGAAGGCGTGCACGGAAGCCTGCGCATCGATGCCGGTGCCGGCCGTGGCACGCGGGTCGAAGTGCGGGTGCCGCTGGCGGCGAACGACGACGTGCCCCTGTAGGAGCGGGCCTTGCCCGCGATGCTTTTTCTGTCAACTCAATTGCCACGCCCGGCAGGTCGATCAAGCGCATCGCGGGCAGGGCCCGCTCCTACGCAGGCATGGCGGTTTGCTAAGGTGCCGGCCATGACGACGACGCTGGCCTGCCGATGATCCGCATCCTGATTGCCGAGGACCAGGCGATGCTGCGTGGCGCATTGACCGCGCTGCTTGGCATGGAGAGTGACATCGAAGTGCTTGGCGCGGCACCTGACGGCGAAACCGCGTGGCGCGAATTGCAGAAGCTCAAGCCGGATTTGCTGGTCACGGACATCGAGATGCCAGGCCTGACCGGACTGGAACTCGCGCAGCGCATCCAGCGCCAGGCCTTGCCGATCAAGGTGGTGATCGTCACCACCTTCGCGCGCGCCGGCTTCCTGCGTCGCGCGCTGGAAGCGGGCGTGTCCGGCTACCTGTTGAAAGATGCACCGGCCGAACAATTGGCGGATGCCTTGCGGCAGGTGCATCGCGGTGGCCGCGCCATCGATCCGCAGCTTGCACTGGATGCCTGGAGCGAGGCCGACCCGCTCAACGAGCGCGAACGCAAAGTGCTGCGGATGGCGGGCGAGGGCATGTCCGCCGGCGACATCGCCACGCAACTCAACCTCTCGCACGGCACGGTGCA
>Ga0209175_10000047_pt1 | contig 83605 bp, 83 predicted proteins | sample JI91814C2DNA_FD_187506 | JGI IMG/M metagenome (GOLD analysis project Ga0209175, IMG submission 187506) | Wastewater effluent complex algal communities from Wisconsin, to seasonally profile nutrient transformation and Carbon sequestration -... | ecosystem: Engineered > WWTP > Effluent > Algae...
TTGAGCGGGTCCTTCAGGCGCTGGTAGGCCTCATTGACGCGCACCGCCCACTGCACCGCCACGCGCTGGGCGGCGGCGCCGTCAGCGGCGAACTTGTCGGGGTGCACCTCGGCCTGCAGCGCACGCCAGCGGGCGTCGAGCGCCGCGCGGTCCTGCGCGAAGCGCCGAGCCACGCCGAACAGGTCGAAGTCGTTGTCGTCCAGCTTCATGGGGGCAGCGGTGGGAGAAACAAAAACGCGGCTTGACGCCGCGCCTTCGGGTCGGCTGGAGGCGGTCAGACGCGGAACGACTCGCCGCAGCCGCAGCGGTCCTTCTCGCGGGGGTTGTGGAACTTGAAGCCCTCGTTGAGGCCTTCGCGCACGAAGTCGAGTTCGGTGCCGTCGATGTAGGGCAGGCTCTTCGGATCGACCAGCACCTTGACGCCATGGCCCTCGAAGATCACGTCCTCGGGCGCGAAGTCGTCGGCGTACTCGAGCTTGTAGGCCAGGCCGGAGCAGCCAGTGGTTTTCACGCCCAGCCGCACGCCCACGCCCTTGCCGCGTTTGCTCAGGTAGCGCGTCACGTGGCGCGCTGCCGCTTCGGTCAGGGTGACTGCCATGGGAATGCTGTTCAGTGCGTGGGGCCGGACGGCTGAGCCGACTTGGCCTTGTAGTCGTTCACCGCCGCCTTGATGGCGTCTTCGGCCAGGATCGAGCAGTGGATCTTCACCGGCGGCAGCGCCAGTTCCTCGGCAATGTGGGTGTTCTTGATGGTCAGCGCCTCGTCGAGCGACTTGCCCTTGACCCACTCGGTGACCAGCGAGCTCGAGGCGATCGCCGAGCCGCAGCCGTAGGTCTTGAACTTCGCGTCCTCGATCAGGCCAGTGACCGGGTTGACCTTGATCTGCAGCTTCATCACGTCGCCGCAGGCCGGTGCGCCGACCATGCCGGTGCCGACCGTCTCGTCACCCTTCTCGAAGGAGCCGACGTTGCGCGGATTCTCGTAGTGCTCGACGACCTTTTCGCTGTATGCCATGGTGCTTCTCCAACAACTCGTTCAGTGTGCCGTCCACTGGATGGTGCTGATGTCCACACCATCCTGGTACATCTCCCACAGCGGGGACAGCTCGCGCAGTTTGGCGACGCGGTCTTTCAGCGTGCTGACCACGTAGTCGATCTCTTCTTCGGTCGTGAAACGGCCGATCGTCATGCGCAGGCTCGAGTGCGCCAGTTCATCGCTGCGGCCCAGGGCGCGCAGCACGTAGCTCGGCTCGAGGCTCGCCGACGTGCAGGCCGAGCCCGAGGACACGGCGATCCCCTTGATGCCCATGATCAGCGACTCGCCCTCGACGAAGTTGAAGCTCATGTTCACGTTGTGCGGCACGCGCTTCTCTGCGTGGCCGTTCAGGAAGGTCTGCTCGATGCCCTTCAATCCGTCGATCAGCCGCTTGCTGAGCATGCGGATGCGTTCGTTCTCGGTGCCCATCTCTTCGCGGGCGATGCGAAAGGCCTCGCCCATGCCGACGATCTGGTGCGTGGGCAGCGTGCCCGAGCGCATGCCGCGCTCGTGGCCGCCGCCGTGCATCTGCGCCTCGATGCGCACGCGCGGCTTGCGGCGCACGTACAGCGCGCCGATGCCCTTGGGGCCGTAGGTCTTGTGCGAGGCGAGGCTCATCAGGTCGACCGGCAGCGTTTTCAGGTCGATGGCGACCTTGCCGGTGGCCTGCGCCGCGTCGACGTGGAAGATGATGCCGCGCTCGCGGCACATCGCGCCGATGGTCGGGATGTCCTGGATCACGCCGATCTCGTTGTTGACGAACATCACCGAGACCAGGATGGTGTCGGGGCGCATCGTCGCCTTGAGCTTCTCGAGGTCGAGCATGCCGTCTTCCTGGACATCGAGGTACGTCACCTCGAAGCCCTGGCGCTCGAGTTCGCGCATCGTGTCGAGCACGGCCTTGTGCTCGGTCTTCACGGTGATCAGGTGCTTGCCGCGCGTCTTGTAGAACTGCGCCGCACCCTTGAGCGCGAGATTGTTCGACTCGGTGGCGCCGGAGGTCCAGACGATCTCGCGCGGGTCGGCGCCGATCAGCTCGGCCACCTGTTCGCGCGCCTTCTCGACGGCCGCCTCGGCCTCCCAGCCCCAGGCATGGCTGCGCGACGCCGGGTTGCCGAAATGCTCGCGCAACCACGGGATCATCGCGTCCACCACGCGCTGGTCCACCGGGTTGGTGGCGCCGTAGTCCATGTAGATGGGGAAGTGCGGGGTCATGTCCATGAAACGCAGCGCTGCCAGAGAAGGTGGGTTTACTTGTTGAAGGCGTTGCCGAGGGCAAAGACCGAGTTGGGCGCGGTGACCTTGATCGGCTTGACGACCGGCTGCGACGAGATGGCGCGCTTGACCGGATGCTCCTCGATGGAAACACCCTTGGCGATCTGCTCGTCGACCAGCTTCTTCAGCGACACCGAGTCCAGGAACTCGATCATCTTCGAGTTCAGGCTGGCCCACAGGTCGTGCGTCATGCACTTGCCGCTGTCCTCGCCCATGCAGTCGGTCTTGCCGCCACAGCCGGTGGCGTCGATCGGCTCGTCGACCGCGACGATGATGTCGGCCACGGTGATCTCCTCGGCCTTGCGGCCCAGCGAATAGCCGCCGCCGGGGCCGCGCGTGCTCTCCACGAGTTCGTGGCGGCGCAGCTTGCCGAACAGCTGTTCCAGGTAGGACAGCGAAATCTGCTGGCGCGCGCTGATGGCAGCCAGGGCCACGGGCCCGGTGTGCTCACGCAGCGCCAGGTCGATCATGGCGGTCACGGCAAAACGGCCCTTGGTGGTCAGTCGCATCTCTATCTCCTAAAGCCGGCATCGGCACGAGGGGTTCTGGAATCCAGGCACGAGGCACTCGACGCAGTCCGGCTGTTCGCCGGTCGAACCCTCGGCTATCTCCGAGTGGTTCAGTCAAGTATACCTGAAGCCGACTGATTTGGTCGAGATTGGTGAGGGAAGTTCCCTCAAGCCGCGCCTTGCTGGCGGCGCAGCATCGTGACCAGCCCGTCGCACGCGTCCTCGACCAAATCGAGCACCTCCTCGAAGCCCTGCGCCCCGCCGGCGTAAGGATCGGGCACGACCGGGCTGTCGTGCAGCCGGCAGTGTTCGGTGAGCCGCCCCAATTTGCGTCGGTACGGCGGCGGGCAGCGATTTTCCAACAGCGCAAGATTATCCCAGTCCATGGCCAGGATCAGGTCGAACTGGTCGAAATCGGCGTCGACGACCTCGCGGGCTCGCAAACCGGACAGGCTGTAGCCGCGGCGTGCCGCGTGCGAGGTTGAACGATGGTCGGGCGGAGAGCCTGCGTGCCAGGCATGCGTGCCGGCCGAATCGACGCTGACCGTGTCGCCGAGGCCGGCCGCCTGCAGCTTGTGGCGCAACACCGCCTCCGCCGTCGGCGACCGGCAGATATTGCCCATGCAGACCATCAGCACGCGCCGGACCGTCATGCCGCGCCCTTGCCCGTCACGAGCGGCACGACGTTGATGTCATGGCCCGCCGCGCCGAAGGCCTGTTCCCTGAGTAGCGCGAGCTGGTCACGCACGCGTGCCGCCTTCTCGAACTCGAGGTTGCGCGCGTGATCGAGCATCTGCTTCTCGAGCAGCTTGATGCGCTTGGCCAGGTCCTTCTCGCTCATCGCCTCGACAGCGGCGGCCTCGGTGGCGGACTTCAGGTCGTCCTTGGAATTCTTCTCGCCGTAGACACCGTCGATCAGCTCCTTGATCTTCTTGTTGACGCTGCGCGCCACGATGCCGTGCTCGACGTTGAAGGCGAGTTGCTTGGTGCGCCGACGCTCGGTCTCGCCCATGGCCTTGCGCATCGACTCGGTGATCTTGTCCGCGTAGAGGATGGCCCGGCCGTTCAGGTTGCGCGCGGCGCGGCCAATGGTCTGGATCAGGCTGCGCTCGGCGCGCAGGAAGCCTTCCTTGTCGGCGTCGAGGATGGCCACCAGCGACACCTCGGGAATGTCCAGCCCTTCGCGCAGCAGGTTGATGCCCACCAGCACGTCGAAGCTGCCCAGTCGCAGGTCGCGCAGGATCTCCACGCGCTCGACAGTATCGATGTCGCTGTGCAGATAGCGCACCTTGACGCCGTTGTCGCTGAGGTAGTCGGTGAGCTGCTCGGCCATGCGCTTGGTCAGCGTGGTGATCAACACGCGCTCGTTGAGCTTCACGCGCAGGTGGATCTCCTGCAGCACGTCGTCGACCTGGCGGCTGGCCGGGCGCACCTCCACCTCGGGGTCGACCAGGCCGGTGGGCCGCACCAGCTGCTCGACCACCTGGCCCGCGTGCTCCTGCTCGTAGGCGGCCGGCGTGGCGGAGACGAACACCGCCTGGCGCATCTTCTTCTCGAACTCCTCGAACTTCAGCGGCCGGTTGTCCATCGCGCTGGGCAGGCGGAAGCCGTACTCGACCAGCACCGACTTGCGCGCCCGATCGCCGTTGTACATGCCGCCGAACTGGCCGATCAGCACGTGGCTCTCGTCGAGGAACATCAGCGCATCCGCCGGCAGGTAGTCGACCAGCGTGGGTGGCGGCTCGCCCGGCGCGGCGCCCGACAGGTGCCGCGTGTAGTTCTCGATGCCCTTGCAGTGGCCCACCTCCTGCAGCATCTCGAGGTCGAAACGGGTGCGTTGCTCCAGGCGCTGCGCCTCGACCAGCTTGCCCGCCTTCACCAGCTCGTCCAGGCGCTCGCGCAACTCGGCCTTGATGGTCTCGATGGCCGCGACGACGCGGTCGCGAGGTGTCACGTAGTGGCTCGAGGGGTACACGGTGAAGCGCGGGATCTTCTGGCGGATGCGGCCGGTCAGCGGGTCGAACAGCTGCAAGGTCTCGATTTCGTCGTCGAACAGCTCGATGCGGATAGCGAGTTCCGAATGTTCCGCCGGGAACACGTCGATGGTGTCGCCGCGCACGCGGAAGGTGCCGCGCGAGAAGTCGGTCTCGTTGCGCTGGTACTGCATGCGGATCAGGTGCGCGATCACGTCGCGCTGACCCAGCTTGTCGCCCACGCGCAGCGTCATCACCATGCGGTGGTAGTCGGCCGGGTTGCCGATGCCGTAGATCGCGCTGACGCTGGCCACGATGATCACGTCGCGCCGCTCGAGCAGGCTCTTGGTGGCCGACAGGCGCATCTGCTCGATGTGCTCGTTGATCGAGCTGTCTTTCTCGATGAACAGGTCGCGCTGCGGCACGTAGGCCTCGGGCTGGTAGTAGTCGTAGTAGCTGACGAAGTACTCCACGGCGTTCTTCGGGAAGAACTCGCGGAACTCGGCATACAGCTGCGCGGCCAGCGTCTTGTTGGGTGCGAACACGATCGCCGGGCGGCCCAGGCGCGCGATCACGTTGGCCATCGTGAAGGTCTTGCCGGAGCCGGTCACGCCCAGCAGGGTCTGGTAGCTCAGGCCATCCGCGATGCCCTCGACGAGCTTGTCGATCGCAGCCGGCTGGTCGCCGGCCGGCGGGTACGGCATGAAGAGCTGGAACGGCGAATCGGGAAAGCTCACGAACTCGCCCACGGGTGCCTCCGCGGGCGCCTCGGCGGAGCGGACTTCGGACAAGTCGGCCATGGCGGATAAAATCTCCGGGTTAACCCACCTCGCTCGAACGCAAGGCAATCGAACAGGTTAACGGAAAACACCGCCCCGCTCTACTGACAAGGACTGACCATGTCTTCGCCCTCCCCGTCGATGTTCGCCGCCGTCGAACTGGCCCCGCGCGACCCGATCCTCGGCCTGAACGAACAATTCGCCTCCGACCCGAACCCGGCGAAGGTCAATCTCGGCGTGGGCGTCTACTACGACGACGACGGCAAGCTGCCCTTGCTCAAGTGCGTGCAGGAAGCCGAGAAGCTGATGATGGAAGCGCCCAAGGCGCGCGGCTACCTGCCCATCGACGGCATCGCCGCCTACGACAAGGCCGTGCAGGGCCTGGTGTTCGGTGCTGACAGCGCCGCGGTGAAGGCCGGCCGCATCGCCACGGTGCAGGCGCTCGGCGGCACCGGCGGCCTCAAGCTGGGCGCCGATTTCATCAAGCGCATCAACCCCGGTGCCAAGGTGCTGATCAGCGACCCAAGCTGGGAGAACCACCGCGCGCTGTTCGAAAGCGCCGGCTTCAAGGTCGAGAACTACCCCTACTACGACGCCGAGACGAAGGGCGTCGACTTCGCCGGCATGCTCGGCGCGCTGAATGCTGCGCCGGCGGGCACCGTCGTCGTGTTGCATGCCTGCTGCCACAACCCGACCGGCTACGACATCAGCGCCGACCAGTGGTCGCAGGTCGTGCAGGCGGTCAAGGCACGCGGCCTGGTGGCCTTCCTCGACATGGCTTACCAGGGCTTCGGCGAAGGCATTGCCGAAGACGGCGCGGTGATCGGCCAGTTCATGGGCGCAGGGCTCGACTTCTTCGTCGCCACCAGTTTCTCCAAGAGTTTTTCGCTGTACGGCGAACGCGTCGGTGCACTCAGCGTGGTTTGCGAGTCCAAGGACGAAGCCGACCGCGTGCTGAGCCAACTGAAGCGCGTGATCCGCACCAACTACTCCAACCCGCCCATCCATGGTGCGCAGGTCGTCGCGATGGTGCTGACCACGCCGGCGCTGCGCGCCATGTGGGAAGAAGAACTCGCCGGCATGCGCGTGCGCATCAAGCAGATGCGCCAGGTGCTGCAGACCAAGCTCGCCGCAGCCGGCATCAAGCAGGACTTCAGCTTCATCACCCGCCAGAAGGGCATGTTCAGCTATTCCGGGCTGAACAAGGAGCAGATGCAGCGTCTTCGGGGCGAGTTCGGCATTTATGGCGTCGATTCAGGCCGGATCTGCGTTGCGGCGCTGAACAGCAAGAACATCGACGCCGTCGTCTCGGCGATCGCCAAGGTGTCCTGACGCCCGGGCCTGTCACCCCGGCGACACACGAGGGGCGCGATTTGCGCCCCTTTTTTGTGCTCAGTCGGGATATCCCTGTGCGCCAGCAGACAGCACCATGAAAGCAACGTACCTAGAATGCTGCATCGCACCAAGAGGGCTTGATCATGCTGTATCAGTTGTATGAGACCCAGCGCGCCATGCTGAGCCCGTTCGCCGAGTTCGCCAGCGCGTCGTCCAAGCTGTACAGCCACCCGCTGTCGCCGTTTGCGCACACACCGATGGCCGACCGCGTATCCGCCGGCCTGGACTTGATGCACCGCCTCTCCAAGGAATACGAGAAGCCGCAATTCAATATCGGCACCGCCAACGTGGGTGGCGTCGACGTCGCCGTGCAGCAGCAGGTGGCGATGGAGAAGCCGTTCTGCCGGCTGCTTCGCTTCAAGCGCTTCACCGACAACCTGCAGGCCTTGTCGCAGATGAAGGAGCACCCGACGGTGCTGATCGTGGCGCCGCTGTCGGGCCACCATTCGACGCTGCTGCGTGACACCGTGCGCGCACTGCTGCGCGACCACAAGGTCTTCATCACCGACTGGACCGACGCGCGCATGGTCCCGCTGGACGCCGGCCCGTTCCACCTCGACGACTACGTGACCTACGTGCAGGAGTTCATCCGCCACATCGGGCCGGAAGTGAACGTCATCTCGGTGTGCCAGCCCACGGTGCCGGTGCTCGCAGCCATCTCGCTGATGGCCAGCAACGGCGAGACCACGCCGCGCACGATGACCATGATGGGTGGCCCGATCGACGCCCGCAAGAGCCCGACCGCGGTGAACAACCTGGCGATGAACAAGAGCCACAACTGGTTCGAGCACAACGTCATCTACCGCGTGCCGGTCAACTACCCGGGCTCCGGCCGCGCCGTGTACCCCGGCTTCCTGCAGCACAGCGGCTTCGTGGCGATGAACCCGGACCGCCACCTCAGCTCGCACTACGACTATTTCCTCGACCTGGTCCGCGGCGACGGCGACAGCGCCGATTCGCACCGCGAGTTCTACGACGAGTACAACGCCGTGCTGGACATGCCGGCCGAGTACTACCTCGACACCATCAAGACGGTGTTCCAGGACTTCGCTTTGGTCAACGGCACCTGGCACGTCAACGGCCAGTTGGTGCGCCCGCAGGACATCAAGACCACGGCCTTGCTGACCATCGAAGGCGAACTCGACGACATCTCCGGCGCCGGCCAGACGCGTGCGGCGCACGAGCTGTGCACCGGCATCGCCAAGACACGCCAATTCCACTATGACGCGGTCGGAGCGGGCCACTACGGCATCTTCTCCGGCCGCCGCTGGCGCGAGAAGGTCTACCCCGAGGTGAAGCAGTTCATCGCCTCGCATCAGCACGACGCGCCGGCGGCCGGCCGCTCGCGCGCGACGCCTGCGAAGAAGGCCAAGTCGCGCGTCCGATAATCGTTCGGTGCCCGACACCGCCGAACTCGCCCGCCTGATCGACGCCGCCCTGCCGCAGACGCAGTGCACGCGCTGCGGCTACCCCGATTGCGCCGCTTACGCGGGCGCCGTCGCGGCCGCCGAGGCGAGCATCAACCAGTGTCCGCCGGGCGGTCAGGAGGGCGTGATTCGGCTGGCGGCCCTGACGGGCAGGCCGGCGCTGCCGCTGGACGCCGAGCGCGGCATCGAAGGCCCTCTGCGGCTGGCGGTGATCGACGAAACCTGGTGCATCGGCTGCACGCTGTGCATCAAGGCCTGCCCGGTGGACTGTATCGTCGGCGCGCCCAAGGTGATGCACACGGTGATCGAGTCGCAGTGCACCGGCTGTGAGCTGTGCATTCCCGCCTGCCCGGTGGACTGCATCGCTCTCGTCGACACGAGCGGCAGCCGCACCGGCTGGTCGGCCTGGAGCGCCGAGCAGGCCGACGCAGCCCGAGAGCGCTACGCCTTCCGAGCCATCCGGCTCGAGCAGGCCGCGCGCGACAACGAGGCGCGCCTGGCGGCCAAGGCCCACACCAAGCTGGCCGACTTGCCGAGACACACCCACCACACCGACCCCGAGGTGATCGAGCGCAAGCGCGCGGTCATCGAGGCGGCGCTCGAGCGTGCCCGCGCACGCCAGCGACCGCAGGAGTAGACCGTCGATGGACGCCCGATTGATCGAGCCCTTCTTCGCGACGCTGCAGCGTGCCAATCCGCACCCGGTCACCGAGCTCGAGTACACGAACGTGTTCGAACTGCTGGCCGCCGTGCTGCTGTCGGCCCAGGCCACCGACGTGGGCGTGAACAAGGCCACGCGGCGCCTGTTCCCGCTCGCCGGCACGCCGCAGCGCATTCTCGAGCTCGGCCTGCCGGCGTTGACCGAGCACATCCGAACCATCGGGTTGTTCCGGACCAAGGCGAAGAACCTCTATGAAACCTGCCGGCTGCTGGTCGAACGCCATGGCGGCGAGGTGCCTCGCACGCGCGAGGCGCTGGAGGCCTTGCCCGGCGTGGGCCGCAAGACCGCCAACGTGGTACTCAACGTCGCCTTCGGCGAACAGACCATGGCGGTGGACACGCACATCTTCCGCGTCGCAAACCGCACCGGGTTGGCGCCCGGCCGCAACCCGCTCGAGGTCGAGCGACAACTGCTGGACCGTGTGCCCGGCGCCTACCTCGTCGACGCCCATCATTGGCTGATCCTGCACGGCCGATACGTCTGCCAGGCACGCCAGCCGCGTTGCGCCGAATGCAGCGTCTCGGCCTACTGCGACTCGGCACCGAAATCCGCCTGAATCGCGCCGGAACCTGCAAGACCTTGCAGTGTCGCGGCGGCAGGGGAAGAACCAGAATGCGGTCATGCCCGATGTCAGAGACATCCAGGAGATCTGCGGTCGACTCGACCGCGGAGAGATCGACCGCGACCTGTTCTTCGAGCAACTTACCCGCGCCGTCAGCGACCTGATCGGCTGCACCCGCGCCGGCGTCTGGATCTTCGTGGACACCGCCGAAGGGCGGGCGCTGCGGTGCATGGCCATGTACGACAGGCGGGTCGATCGCATCGTCGGAGCCACCGACATGCTCAATGCGGCCGCCGGCCCCTACTTCGAGACACTGGTGGCCGATGGCTGCGTGGTGGCTTCCGATGCGCGGTATCACCCCGCCACGTCGGTGTTCCGCGATGACTACCTGGTGCCGCTGGACCTTCACTCGGTGCTCGATGTCTGTTTTTCGGTCAACGGCGTGCCTTTCGGCACCTTCAGCTGCGAACAGGCCGGCGCACCGCTGGTGTGGTCGCAACGGCAGATCCAGATGCTGCGCCAGATCGGCTCGCGTGCCAGCCTGGCGCTGCTGAATGCAGCCAATGCGCACACCGACACGCAGCCGGCGGCGCTGTGGGAGCCGAGTTCGCCGAACCGGCTGCTGACCATGCCCGCCCCGCTCGATCCGGACGAGGACGATGCCCACCGCGGCACGACGTGACGCGCTGCACGCCCGGCGCGTGCATCGCCCCGGCCGGCGCTTCGGCGGCGCCTACAATTCGCGTTCCGCCCACCTCTTCGTGCGCCATGCCCAAGCTCCAGGATCTTGCGGACCGGGTCGATCGCCTGCTGCTGAGGCACCAGGAACTGCAACGCACGAATGCGCTGTTGGAGCAGCAACTCGCCTCGGTGACGCAGGAACGCGACAGCCTGCGCTCGCGCCTGAATGCGGCGCGCGGCCGGATCGACTCGCTGCTCGAGCGCCTGCCGGCGGAAGCCGGCGACGCGCCAGGGAGCCCGACGTGAAGCAGATCGAAGTCACGATCATGGGGCAGAGCTACATCCTGGGCTGCCCCGAAGGCGGCGAGACCTCGCTGCTGGAAGCCGTGGGCAGTGTCGACCGCGAGATGAGCGCCATTCGCGATTCGGGCAAAGTCAAGGCGCGCGAACGCATCGCGGTGCTGGCGGCTCTGAACCTGGCATTTGCGCTGGCCGAGCGGCCGCTGCCTGCCGCAGCCGCAGATGGCTCGGCCGAACCGGTCGACGTGGACGCGCTGATCCGCCGGCTCGATCAAGCCCTTGGCGCCGACGGTCAATTGCTCTGATCGCGCGGCGAGCGCGGCGTAGAATGATTTGGTCCGTCGCGTTCGCGTGAGTCTTATATTTCCTTGAACCTATGCTCTTGCGAGCTAGGGCTTGGAACATCGCCTGGCAGGTGTGATCGTCTCGCGTCAGATGAACCCGAAGCCTCGCTGACCTCGCCCACCTGAACCCTGGGTTCAGGAATGCGGCTCCCGGTTCGTGGCGGACACCTTCTTCCTTCGAGCACCGCGAGCCCGATGTCTTTCTGGTTGATGAAAAGCGAGCCCGCCGAGTGCTCCATCGACGACCTCGCCTCGGCCGCGGGCCAGACGGTGCCCTGGTTCGGCGTTCGCAACTTCCAGGCGCGCAACTTCATGCGCGACGCCATGCACATCGGCGACGGCGTGCTCTTCTATCACTCCTCGTGCGCGGAGCCCGGCGTGGCGGGGCTGGCCGAAGTGGCCAGCACGGCCTACCCTGACGCCACGCAGTTCGATGCGAAGAGCCCCTACTTCGACCCGAAGTCGCAGCCCGAGGCGCCACGCTGGCTGCTCGTGGACGTGAAGCTGCGGCGCAAGACCTCGCTGCTACCGCTCAAGCGCATGCGAGAGCTTCCCCAACTGCAGACGATGACACTGCTGCGCCCGGGCAACCGGCTGTCGATCACGCCGGTGACGCTGGCGGAGTGGAAGGCCGTCATGGCCCTGCTCGACCAACAGGACAAGACACGATGAAATGGATGCGTTGTCGCCAGGGCGGACGTGAGCTCTTCGGCCTGCTTGAGGGCGATCAGCTCGCCGTGCAAGAGGGCGATCTGTTCGGCGCGGCGCGGCCCACCGGCGAGCGCGTCGATCTCGCCGATGCCGAGTGGCTCATGCCCTGTCTCCCGGGCAAGATGCTGGCGCTGTGGAACAACTTCCGCGCCGCTGCAGAGAAGAACGGCTGGGCCATCCCCGCCGAGCCGCTGTACTTCGTCAAGACGCCCAACAGCTTCGCGGCACACGGCCAGGCCATCGCCGCGCCGGCTGCGGAAGTCGGCCGCGTGGCCTACGAGGGCGAGCTGGCCATCGTGATTGGCCGCCGCGCGAAGAACGTGTCGATCGAACAAGCTGCAGCACACATCTTCGGCTACAGCTGCGCGAACGACCTCACCGCGATGGAACTGCTGCAGCGCGACCCGAGCTTCCCGCAGTGGACGCGTGCCAAGGGCTTCGACGGCTTCGGTGTGTTCGGCCCGGTGATCGAGACCGATTTCGACCCCGCGAAGGCCTCGCTGCGCACCGTGGTCGGCGGCCGCGAGCGGCAGAACTACCCGCTGGCCGACATGATTTTCACGCCGCACGAACTGGTGTCGCGGATCTCGCACGACATGACGCTGGAGCCGGGCGACGTGATCCTGTGCGGCACCTCGCTGGGTGTGCTGCCGATGAAGCCGGGGACCACCGTCGAAGTCGAGATCGACGGCATCGGCCGGCTCGTCAACACCTACGGCTGAGCGGACTCAACCCAGCGGCTGCACCTCGAGCCGGCCGCGCTGAACGGTCAGCGTGGACGAAAGCAGGCTGGTCGCGGCATAGATCGCATCGATGGTCGGCGTGGGCGTCCCTGTGATGCGGCCGAGCTCGACGACCGACCCGACCAGCGCCTCGAGCTCGAGGGCGCGGCCATGCTCCACGTCCTGCAGCATCGAGGTCTTGTGGGCGCCCACCGCCTCGGCCCCGGCGATGCGCTGCTCCAGCGTGATCTTGAAGCGCACGCCGAGCGCCTCGGCCACCGTTTGCGCCTCGCGCATCATCGACGCAGCCAGCGCTCGCGTCGGGCCGAAGCGGCAGATCTGCTCCAGCGTGGCATGGGTCAGCGCCGAGATCGGGTTGAAGCTGAGGTTGCCCCACAGCTTGATCCACAGCTCGCTGCGGATGTCGCGGCTCACCGGCGCCTTGAAGCCGGCGCGCATCATGGCTTGCGACAAGGCATCGATGCGCTCGCTGCGCTCGCCGTCGAGTTCACCGAGCGTGAAGCGGTTGCCCTCGATCACCTTCACCACGCCGGGCTCGACCAGTTCGCTGGCCGGGTAGACCACGCTGCCGATGATGCGTTCCGGCTCGATGTGCTCGGCGATGACGCCGCCGGGATCGACGCTGTCCAGCCGCCGGCCCTCATAGGGGCCGGCCAGCTTGTGGAAGTACCACCACGGGATGCCGTTGATCATCGTCACGACCATCGTCTTCGGCCCGAACAGTTCGCGCAGCCCCGGCAGCACGTCACGCACCTGGTGTGCCTTCAACGTGATCAGCACGGCGTCCTGAGGTCCGGCCTCGGCCATGTGCTGCACGGCGCGGGCCGTCGGCGCGTGCTCCTCGGTGCCGTCTTCCAGGATCAGCCGGAAGCCGCGCGCGTTGATCGCCTCCAGGTTGCGATTGCGCGCGATGAAGGTAACTTCCTCGCCGGCACGCGCGAGCTTGGCGCCCAGGTAGCCGCCGATGGCTCCGGCACCGACCACCGCGATCTTCATCTCGTCCTCACCTCGATTGCGTGTACTCGCGCGAACGCAGGTGCTTGCGCGCGATGCCCCACAGGGGCGAGACCAGCATGACCAGCGCCAGCAGCACGATGCCGCCGACCAGCCCGTTGGACCAGAAGATCGCCAGGTCGCCCTGCGACAGCAGCATCGCCTGGCGGAAGCTGGCTTCGGACATGTCGCCCAGCACCAGCGCCAGCACCAGCGGCGCGAGCGGGTACTTCAGCTTCTTGAACAGGTAGCCGAGCACGCCGAAGACCAGCATCATCGCCACGTCGAACATCGAGCTGTGCACCGTGTAGGCACCGATGGCGCAGATGACGATGATCACCGGCGCGATCACCGAGAACGGGATGCGCAGCAGCGCGGCCCACCACGGCACCGTGGTCAGCACGACCAGCAGGCCGACCAGGTTGCCGAGGTACATCGAGGCGATCAGGCCCCAGACGAAATCCTTCTGCTCGATGAACAGCATCGGCCCGGGCTGCAGGCCCCAGATCAGCAGGCCGCCGAGCAGCACCGCCGCCGTCGGTGAACCCGGAATGCCCAGCGTGAGCATGGGCAGCAGCGCCGAGGTACCGGCGGCGTGCGCGGCGGTCTCTGGTGCGACCACGCCCTCGAGCGCGCCCTTGCCGAACGACTGCGGGTCCTTCGAGAAGCGCCGCGCCATGCCATAGCCCATGAACGAGGCCGGTGTCGCGCCGCCCGGCGTGATGCCCATCCAGCAACCGATGGCGGTGGAGCGCAGGAACACCTTCCAGTGCTTGCCGAGTTCCTTCCAGGTCTGCCAGACCACCTTGGGATTGATGCGCGCGCTCTTGCCCTTGAAGGCCAGGCCCTCCTCCATGGTGAGCAGGATCTCGCCGATGCCGAACAGGCCGATCACCGCGATCAGGAAGTCGAAGCCCTTGAGCAGTTCCGGCTGGCCGTAGGTCATGCGCAACTGGCCGGTGACACTGTCCATGCCCACGGCGGCCAGCGCGAAGCCCAACATCATCGCGGCGATGGTCTTGGCCGGCGGCTCCTTGCTCATGCCCACGAAGCTGCAGAAGGTCAGCAGTTGCACGGCGAAGAACTCCGCCGGGCCGAACTTCAGCGCGAACTTGGCGAGCACCGGTGCGAGGAAGGTGATCAGCACCACCGCGAAGAAGGCGCCGACGAAGGACGAGGTGAACGCCGCGGTGAGCGCCTGCGCCGCCTTGCCCTGCTGCGCCATCGGGTAGCCGTCGAAGGTGGTGGCCACCGACCAGGGCTCGCCCGGGATGTTGAACAGGATCGAGGTGATCGCCCCGCCGAACAGCGCACCCCAGTAGATGCACGACAGCATGATGATCGCCGAGGTCGGGTTCATGCTGAAGGTCAGCGGCAGCAGGATGGCCACGCCGTTGGCGCCGCCCAGGCCCGGCAGCACGCCGATCAGCACGCCCAGCACGATGCCCACCAGCATGTACAGCAGGTTGGGCAGCGTCAGCGCGATCGAGAAGCCGTGGAGGAGATTTCCGAGTTCTTCCATCGCCGCGCCTCAGAGACCGAAGGCGCGCTCGAGCGGCCCCTTCGGCAGCAGCACCAGGAACCAGCGCTCGAAAACCAGGAAGAAGGCCAGCGGCACGGCCACCGACACGGCCACCGTCACCGGCCAGCCGTAGCGGCCATGGCGGCGCATGAAGTAGGCGATCAGCAGGAACGAAGCGAAGTAGATGCCGATGCCGGCAATCAGCGCCACGTACACGACCATCGGCACGAACACGGCGAAGACCAGCCCGATCTGCTCGCGGCTGGCGAACTCCGTGCGCGTGGCGCGCCAACTGAGCAGCGCGCGCACGAGGATGTAGCCGCTCGAGCCGAGCAGCATCAGCCCGATGTAGAAGGGAAAGTAGCCCGATCGCGGCCCGTCGTCGGCCCAGCCGATGCCCACGCGCAGGCTGTCGCCCACCACCAGCGCGCCGATCGCGAACAGGAAGGCGGCGACGCCGACCTCCGGCCCTCGGCTGCCGACGACGCTCGCGTCGTCGGCTCCCTTCTCCTGCGTCATGTGAACTCCTTGGCCCGATTCGTTGCCGGGCGGGGTATCAGTTGGCCACGAAGCCCGCTTCCTTCATCAGCACACGATGCATCTGCTCGTTGCGTGCCAGCCAATCGAAGTAGTCCTGGCCGCTGAGCGCCGTCTGTCGGAACGCCCCCTTGTCCATGAAGTCCTTCCATTCCGGCAGTGCCCGCACCTTGGCGATCAGGTCGGTGTAGTACTTGACCTGGTCGGGCGTCACGCCAGGCGGCATGAAGATGCCGCGCAGCATCACGTACTCGACCGGGATGCCGGCCGAAGCGCAGGTCGGCAGGTCGGCCCACGATTGGCTGGCCGTCACCTTGGCGGTGTACGGGAGCTTTTCCTTGTCCATCACGCACAGCGCGCGCAGCTTGCCGGCACGCCAGTGCGACTCGGCCTCGATCGGGTTGTTCACCGTCGAGTCGATGTGCTTGCCCACGAGTTGCACCGCCACATCGCCGCCGCCCTTGAACGGGATGTAGGTGATCTTCTTGCCGGCCGCCTTCTCGAGCATGACGGTGATGATCTGGTCTTCCTGCTTGGAGCCGGTGCCGCCCATCTTGAACTGGTTCGGCGTACCGGCCTTGATGGCGTCGAAGTAGGCCTTCGCCGTCTTGTGCGGCGACTCTTCGTTGACCCACAGCACGAACTGGTCGAGTGCCAGCATCTGCACGGGCGTCAGGTCGCGCCAGTTGAACGGCACGCCGGTGGCCAGCGGCGTGGTGAACAGGTTCGACAGCGTGATGACGATCTTGTGGGCGTTGCCCTTGTCGCCCTTCACGTCGAGGAAGCCCTCGGCACCGGCGCCGCCCGACTTGTTGACGACCACGATCGGCTGCGATGTCAGCTTGTTCTTCGCGGCCACGCCCTGGATGAAGCGGGCCATCTGGTCGGCACCGCCTCCAGTGCCGGCCGGCACGATGAACTCGATCGGCTTGCTCGGCTCCCAGGCCGCCGCGCCGAGGCTGGCGCAGGCACCGGCAATCACCAGCATCGCGGCCCGCAGGCCCTTGAGAGGAAGTGCAGTCTTCATTCGAGAGTCTCCTTGTGGTCAGAACCTGTGGGTCAGCCCAGGCCGAGCTTGGCGGCCAGCCCGATGCGCTGCAGCTTGCCCGTGGCCCCTTTCGGGATCTCGGGCATGAAGAGCACCTTCTTGGGCACCTTGAAGTCGGCGGCGCGCTGCGCCACGAACTCCTGCAATTCGCGTTCCGTGGCCTGCTGGCCTTCGCGCAGCACCACCACGGCAGCGACCTCTTCCCCGAGCTTCGGGTGCGGCATGCCGAAGCAGACCACCTGGGCCACCGCGGGGTGGTCCATCAGAATTTCGTCGACCTCGCGCGGGCTGATCTTCTCGCCGCCGCGGTTGATGATCTCCTTCAGGCGGCCGGTGATCGAAACGTAGCCTTCGGCATCCATCACGCCCTGGTCGCCGGTGCGGAACCAGCCGTTGTGGAAGGCCTCGGCATTCGCCTTCGGGTTGCTCTCGTAGCCGGCCGTCACGTTCGGTCCGCGGATGACGATCTCGCCGGTTTCGCCGCGCGCCAGCAACGCGCCGTCCTCGGACATGATCGCCACCTCGGGGCCTGCAGCCTGCCCGACCGTGCCCGGCTTGCGAAGCGCCGGCGGAAGCGGGTTGGAGCACATCTGGTGCGTGGCCTCGGTCATGCCGTAGGCCTCGATCAGCGGCGCGTGGAACACCTCCTCGAGTTCGCGGATCACCTGCGGCGGGATCGACGACGACGACGAGCGCAGGAAGCGCAGCGGATTGCGCGCGATCACGTCGGTGCTGCGCGAGGCCCGACCGAGGATGGCCTGGTGCATCGTGGGAACCGCCGTGTACCAGGTGGGCTTGGCCTCGTCCATCCAGCCGAAGAACTTCAGCGCATTGAAGCCCGGTGTGCAGAACACCTGCGAGCCGGCCGACAGCGGGGCGAGCACGCCAGCGATCAGGCCATGGATGTGGAACAGCGGCATGATGTTCAGGCCGCAGTCCTTCGAACTGAACTGCAGCGTGCGAGCGATGTTCGACGCCGAGGCCGCCAGGTTGCCCTGCGACAGCGGCACGATCTTCGGCCGCGACGTGGTGCCCGAGGTGTGCAGCACCATCGACACGTCTTCAGGGGCCGCGTAGCCACCGTTCGTGGCGGGCGCTGCGGCGCCAGCCTGGCGCGGCTCGAGCATGAAACTGCCGGCCGGCGACGCCGCATCGCTGACGAGGTCGATGATCGGCACGCCGAGCTTCACCGCCACGTCCACCGCCGGTGAGGCACTGCCGCGCCCGACGATCAGCGCCTTGGCGTTCAGGTCGGAGAGGTAAAACTCGAACTCGTCGGCCCGGTAGGACGGATTCAGCGGTGCGCTCGCCACGCCGTTGGCGCAGGCCAGGAAGCAGGTGGCCATCTCGGGGCCGTTGTCGAGCACGATCGCCACGCGGTCGTTGCGGCCCAGGCCCAGGCCGTTCAGCCGTGCCAGCGTGGCATCGATCAACAGGCGCAGAGCGCCGTGGCTCAGTGTCGGACGTCCCGGCGCCGACACCGCGGCCGCCGCTTCGGCGCCTTGCGCCAGCAAGTCCTTCAGGGTGCGAGACATGAAGTTCCTCGAATCAAAAGTCAGGGCCCGCCGCCCTTTCGGGCGGCGCGCAACAAAGGGGCGCGGGGTTACTCGCGGCCGGATACCCGGCTGATGGCAGGGCTGGCTGGCGGGCCATGATGCTGGCCCAGACCGCAGGTGGCTCGGTTATAGCGCGAAGGCATCGAGGGCACAATCCAGTATCGTCCTCACGTGTTGCCGAGCGGAGCATCTCCCGTCGCGAGGCCCGAAGAATCCTCGCCGATGCCGCTGCCCTCGCCCACGCTCCTGATCGAACTGCTCGTCCTCGGTGGATGCACCGGCTTCCTCGCGGGGTTGCTGGGCATCGGCGGGGGCATGCTCATGGTGCCCTTCGTCACCCTGATCATCGGGGCTCGCGGCGTGGAGCCCGGACTCGCCGTGAAGATGGCCATCGCCACGTCGATGTCGACCATCCTGTTCACATCGATCTCCAGTCTGCGTGCACACCACAAGCGGGGTGCCGTGCGCTGGGATCTGGTGCGCGGCATCGCCCCTGGCATCGTGATCGGCTCGCTGCTGGCGGGTGCCGGGGCGTTCTCGTTGGTCAAGGGCGCGGCGCTCGCGGTGCTGTTCGCGGTCTTCGTCGGCTTCTCGGCCACGCAGATGCTGCTCGACCGCAAGCCCGCGCCGTCGCGCAGCATGCCCGGGCCGCTGGGCCAGGGCGCGGCGGGCGCCGGCATCGGCTTCCTCTCCGGCCTGGTCGGCGCGGGTGGCGCGTTCGTCTCGGTTCCCTTCATGGCGTGGTGCAATGTGCCGATCCACAACGCCGTAGCCACCAGCGCGGCGCTGGGATTCCCGATTGCGCTGGCCAGCACCGTGGGCTACGTGATCGGCGGATGGAACCTGCCGCCGGCCCTGCCCGGCGCCGTGGGCTATCTCTACGTGCCGGCGTTGCTCTGCATTGCCGTCGCGAGCGTGAGCACGGCACCGCTGGGCGCACGGGCGGCGCACAGCCTCGACATGCGACAACTCAGGCGGGTGTTCGCGCTGATGCTGTACGCGCTGGCGGCGTACATGCTCTACAAAGGCCTGGCGGGCTGAGCCTCTGGCGCGAGCCGCCGGGGCTATTCCAGCGCGAAGCGGATGCTGGCCAGCGTGACGTGGTTGCCGCCGCGCTTGCGCGCCTCGGCAAGCGCAGTCTCTGCCGCGCCGACCAGATCGTCCTGCGTGTGCGCGGTGTGCGGAAAGCTCGCCACGCCCATCGAAACCGTGAAGCCGATGTTGCGCCCCTGCAGCACGACGATCTGGGTGGCGCATTGGCGGCGCAGGCCTTCCATGCGCGAGTGCGCGGTGGCCAGCCCGACGCCCGACAGCAGCACGGCGAAGCGTGAGTTGTCCAGGCGGCACGAGGCATCCATCGCCCGCGTGTTGCCGCGCAGCAGGCGCCCGAGCGCCTCGAGAATGCGCGTATGGGCTTCGGTGCCCATGGCCTTGACCTCGTCGGAAGGCGGGTCGAGCGCGATCGACACCAGTGAGAACTCGCGGTGCTCGCGTGACGAGAGGTCGACTTCGCGTCGCAACTGGTCCTCGAAGTGCATCTTCTGGTAGAGCCCCGTGACGTTGTCGCGCAACGTGTGGTCTTGTGTCTCGCGGCGCAAGGCCTCGGCGGCCAGTTGCTGCTGCTCGAGCTGCGCCAGCGCCTGCTGAAGTTGCGCCTCGCGCTGCCTGTGTGCCGTCAGTTCCGTCCAGAGACTGCAGATCAGCTTTGGCGTGCCGTCTGCCGAAGACAAGCCGACGCGCGCCACGTTGAACTCTCGCCGGGCCCCGCCGATATCGAGACGATGTTCGGTCAATGCGCCGCGGGACATGGCCAGGGCGGCGTGCTCCGCCGTGCGCAGCGCCGGCCATTGAGCCGCTTCCAGCCATTGCGCATCCGCCGTGCCGATCATCTTGTCGGGCGTGGTACCGAACAGGGCCGCCAGGCGCCCGTTCACATGCCGGTACTGCGATGTGGCCACGTCCTTCACGCCGAAAGGCAACTCCAGCCGTTCGATCAGTTCGAGCAGCGCGGCGCTCATTTCACCTTAGCTGGAACGCAACGCCGCCAGCACATTGCCGGCCGGTTCGGCGCGCGGCAAGCTGGAAGGCGAGGTGACTTCGGTCATCGGAATTCTTTCGCGGGTTCCGCGGGCACATCCCGGGGCGCTTGAACCATCTTGTGCTTCGACAGGGCGATTGACAAGGAACGGGCGCGCCCGTTTACCTCCGCCTCCCTAACTTGAAAACCATCATAACGAGGGTCGGCTGCCTCGCACCGCTCGAATGAGGGGTTCGAAGGCTCGGCTTCTTGGCCGATCCGAATCCCGGGCGCGGTCCCGCGAGTGCACCACGGTGAGAGCCGAAGCACGCCTGCGCCCTGCGACCACCAGCAGGGTTTGCACCACTGTGGTGCAGCAGACACATTGAATCGGCCGGCAATGCTGGCCCGTCGTTTGCTTCTCCCCCGCCGGGTGTAACGACGCACCCGGCTCGCGCCAAGGCGCCGGCCGCGCGCACATCGACGTGCGCGGTGATGTATCTCCGCCAATCCGGCCTGTTCGGACATGGCCCCCTGGAGCCCGTCATGACCGTCGTACACACCACCCTCCGGTTTCTCGTCGCCGCGCACGCTGCCGGCGCCGACCTCCATTGCGGTTGCGCCGATCGTCGCGTGGCACCCCGATTGCTCTGATCGCTCCCCGGAGATGCCCATGAAGAAGATGAAGCTCGTGATGGTCGGCAACGGCATGGCCGGGGTCCGCACGCTCGAAGAACTGCTGAAGATCGCCCCCGAGCTCTATAACGTGGCCGTCTTCGGCGCCGAGCCGCACCCGAACTACAACCGCATCCTGCTCAGCCCGGTGCTCGCCGGCGAGCAGACGCTCGACGAGATCGTGCTGAACCCGCTGTCGTGGTACGGGGAGCACGGCATCCGGCTGCACCTGGGCAAAAAGGTGGTCGACGTGGACCGGCGCCGCCGCGTGGTCAAGGCCGCCGACGGAACCGAAGAGGTGTACGACCGCCTGTTGCTGGCCACCGGCTCCAACCCCTTCATCCTGCCGGTGCCCGGAAAGGAGCTCGACGGCGTCATCGCCTACCGCGACATCGCCGACACCAACGCCATGATCGACGCGGCGCAGAAGTACCGGCATGCGGTCGTCATCGGCGGCGGCCTGCTCGGCCTGGAAGCCGCCAACGGCCTGATGCTGCGCGGCATGCAGGTCACCGTCGTGCACATCATGCCCTGGCTGATGGAGCGCCAGCTCGACGACACCGCCGGCCGGCTGCTGCAGAAGTCGCTCGAGGACCGCGGCCTGAAGTTCATGATCGGCGCGCAGACGCAGGCCCTGGTCGGCGGCGGCGACGGTCGTGTCATCGCGGTGCAGTTCAAGGACGGCACGCAGATCCCTGCCGACCTGGTGGTGATGGCCGCCGGCATTCGCCCGAACACCGAACTGGCCGAGAAGATCGGCCTGCACGTGAACCGCGGCATCGTCGTCAGCGACACCCTGCAGACCGTCACCGACCCGCGCATCTACGCGGTGGGCGAATGCGCTGCGCACCGCGGCATCGCCTACGGCCTGGTGGCACCGCTCTTCGAGCAGGGCAAGGTCTGCGCGACGCACCTGGCCGAGTTCGGCATCGGCCGCTACACCGGCAGCCAGACCAGCACCAAGCTGAAGGTGACCGGCATCGACCTGTTCTCGGCCGGCAACTTCACTGGCGGCGACGATTGCGAGGAGATCGTGATGAGCGATCCCTTCGGCGGCGTCTACAAGAAGCTCGTCATCAAGGACGACAAGCTGGTCGGCGCCTGCCTGTATGGCGATACCGTCGACGGCTCCTGGTACTTCAAGCTGCTGCGCGAGGGCCGCAAGATCGCCGACATTCGCGACAAGCTGATGTTCGGCGAAAGCAACATCGGCGACACCGGCCACGAGGGCAACACGCGCGCCGCGGCGATGGCCGACAGCGACGAGGTATGCGGCTGCAACGGCGTCAACAAGGGCACGATCTGCAAGGCCATCAAGGACAAGGGCCTGTTCACGCTCGACGAGGTGCGCAAGCACACGAAGGCCAGCGCGAGCTGCGGCTCCTGCACCGGCCTCGTCGAGCAGCTGCTGATGTTCACCGCAGGCGGCGACTACTCGAAGGCGCCGACCAAGAAGGCGATGTGCGGCTGCACCTACGCCAGCCACCAGGAGGCGCGCGAGGCGATCAAGTCCGATCACCTGCTGACCATCGATTCGGTCTACAAGCGCCTGGGCTGGCGCACGCCGAACGGCTGCGCCTCCTGCCGGCCGGCGATCAACTACTACCTGATCAGCAGCTGGCCGAAGGAGGCGAAGGACGACCCGCAGAGCCGCTACATCAACGAGCGCAGCCACGCCAACATCCAGAAGGACGGCACCTACAGCGTGATCCCGCGCATGTGGGGCGGCGAGACCACGGCCGACGAGCTGCGTCGCATTGCCGACGCGGTGGACAAGTACAAGATCCCCACCGTCAAGGTGACGGGCGGCCAGCGCATCGACCTGCTCGGCGTGAAGAAGGAAGACCTGGTCGGCGTCTGGCAGGACATCGGCATGCCCAGCGGCCATGCCTATGCGAAGGCCTTGCGCACCGTGAAGACCTGCGTGGGCAGCGAGTGGTGCCGCTTCGGCACGCAGGACAGCACGCAGATGGGCAAGGACCTGGAGCGGGCGCTGTGGCGCATGTACGCGCCGCACAAGGTCAAGCTCGCCGTGTCGGGCTGCCCGCGCAACTGCGCCGAGGCCGGCATCAAGGACGTCGGCGTCATCGGCGTCGACTCGGGCTGGGAGATCTATGTCGCCGGCAACGGTGGCATCAAGACCGAGGTGGCGCAGTTCCTCGTCAAGCTGAAGACCGCTGCCGAGGTGCTCGAGTACAGCGGCGCCTTCCTGCAGCTCTACCGCGAGGAAGGCTGGTACCTGGAGCGCACCTGCCACTGGGTCGGCCGCGTCGGGCTGGACCACGTGAAGCGGAAGATCCTCGACGACCACGCGCTGCGCGAGAGCCTGTGGGAGCGGCTGCAGTTCTCGCTCGACGGCGAGCCCGACCCGTGGTTCGAGTTCGACAAGGCCTCGGTCGACACCCGTCAGTTCACCCCCGTGGGAGCCCTGTGATGAGCCAGTGGAAAGTGATCTGCCGCGTCGACGAGATCCCGGTGCTCGGCGCACGGCGCGTGTCGCGCACCAACGGCGCCGAGGTCGCCGTGTTCCGCAATGCCGAAGACAAGGTCTTCGCCCTGCTCGACCGCTGCCCGCACAAGGGCGGGCCGCTGAGCCAGGGCATCGTGTTCGGCGAGAGCGTGGCCTGCCCGCTGCACAACTGGACGATCGGCCTGGCCGACGGCTGCGCCAAGGCGCCGGATGTCGGCTGCACGACGCGCTTTTCCGTCAAGGTGGAATCCGGCGTGGTGTCGCTCGACGTCGGCGAGTTGAACTCGCTGGCCCTGTACCCGGGCAATGCGGTCGCCTGACGTGGCCGAAACCCGATCCACCTGCCCCTACTGCGGCGTCGGCTGCGGGGTGATCATCGAGTCGCAGGGGCGGCAGATCACCGGCGTGCGCGGCGACCCGGACCACCCGGCCAACTTCGGCCGGCTGTGCAGCAAGGGCAGTACGCTGCACCTGTCCGCCACCGCCGAGGTGACGTTGCAGACGCGGCTGCTTCACCCGATGCAGCGGCTGGCGCGCGGTGAGGCGCCGCAGCGAGTGGGCTGGGAGGCCGCGCTCGACCTGGCGGCGGATCGTTTCGCCGGCGTGGTCCGCGAGCACGGCCCGGATTCGGTGGGCTTCTACCTCTCCGGCCAGTTGCTCACCGAGGACTACTACGTCTTCAACAAGCTCGCCAAGGGCCTGATCGGCACCAACAACGTCGACACCAACTCGCGCCTGTGCATGAGCAGCGCGGTGGCCGGCTACAAGGCCACGCTGGGCGCCGATGGGCCGCCGGCCTGCTACGACGACCTGGCTCACGCGCACACGCTGTTCATCGCCGGCTCGAACACCGCCTTCGCCCACCCGGTCCTGTTCCGCCGCATCGAGGACGCCAAGCGCGCCAATCCGGCGCTGCGCCTGATCGTTGTCGACCCGCGCCGCACCGACACCGCCGAGGCCGCCGACCTGTTCCTGCAGATCCTGCCCGGCACCGACGTCGCCTTGTTCAATGGCTTGCTGCACCTGATGTTGTGGGAAGGCCTGACCGATACGGCCTACATCGCCGCGCACACGCAGGGCTTCGAGGCGCTGCGCGACCGCGTGCGCGACTTCGCGCCGAAGGACGTGGCGGCGATCTGCGGCATCGCCGAGACCGACCTGGTGACTGCTGCGCGCTGGTTCGCCGGGCTGGACGGCAGTGACGCCAACGGCGGCCCGCGCCGGCCGACGCTGTCGCTGTACTGCCAGGGCCTGAACCAGAGCGCCAGCGGCACAGCGAAGAACGCCGCGCTGATCAACCTGCACCTGGCCACCGGGCAGATCGGCAAGGCGGGTGCGGGGCCGTTCTCCCTGACCGGCCAGCCCAACGCGATGGGCGGGCGCGAGGTGGGTGGCCTGGCCAACCTGCTGTCGGGGCATCGCGACCTGGGCAATGCGCAGCACCGCGCCGAAGTCGCGCGGCTGTGGGGTGTGGACGAGGTGCCGGCGCTGCCGGGCAAGACGGCCGTGGAGATGTTCGAAGCGGCCGCCGATGGCCAGATCAAGGCGCTGTGGATCACCTGCACCAACCCGGCGCAGTCGCTGCCCGACCAGGCCACCGTGCGGCGCGCGCTCGAGCGCGCCGAGTTCGTGGTGGTGCAGGAGGCCTTCGCCACGACCGCCACCTGCGCCTATGCTGATCTGCTGCTGCCCGCCACCACCTGGGGCGAGAAGGACGGCACCGTCACCAACAGCGAGCGGTGCATCAGCCGCGTGCGCCCTGCCGTCTGGAGCCCGGGCGAGGCGCGCCACGACTGGGCGGCTGCCATCGCCTTCGCGCAGCGGCTTGAGGCGCGCCTGAGACCTGGCCGGCCGACGCTGTTCGCCTATGCCACACCGGAATCGGTGTGGAACGAGCACCGCGAGACCACACGCGGCCGCGACCTCGACATCACCGGCCTGAGTTACGAGCGACTCGACGAATCGCCGCAGCAATGGCCCTTCCCGAGCGGCGCTACGACTGGCCGGGCGCGGCTGTACGAAGACGGAATCTTCCCGACCGAGAACGGCCGCGCCCGCTTCGCCGACACGCGCCACGAGCCGCTCGCCGAGCCGCGCGACGCGCGCTATCCGTTCTCGCTGAACACCGGCCGGCTGCGCGACCAGTGGCATGGCATGAGCCGCACCGGCACCGTGGCGCGGCTGTTCGGCCATGTGGCCGAGCCGTACATCGACATGCATGCGCAGGACATGGCCCGGCTGAAGCTTGCCGAGGGCGACCTGGTGCATGTGACTTCGCGGCGCGGCACGCTGGTGCTGCCGGCACGCGCCAGCGCTCAGGTCGCACCGGCGCAGAGCTTCATCGCCATGCACTGGGGCGAGGAGTACCTGTCCGGCCGCGGCGCCACCGGCGCGCGCATGACCGGCGTCAATTCGCTGACCAGCCCGGCCTTCTGCCCGAGCTCGAAGCAGCCCGAACTCAAGCACGCCGCGGTGAAGATCCTCAAGGCGGAGTTGCCCTGGCAGCTGTTCGCCATGGCCTGGCTGCCCGAAGGCCAGGCGCTGCGCGCGCAGGCGCTGCTGCGTGAGGCGATGGGCGCCTTCGCCTTCGCCACCGCCGTGCCCTTCGGGCGCGAGCGATGCGGCGTGATGTTCCGCGCTGCGTCCTATGAGCCGCCGCCGCAGGAGCTGGTGCAACAGATCGAAAACGTGCTGCAGCTAGATCAGCCCGGCGTGCTGCGTTATGCCGACCGCCGGCGCGGCCAGCAGCGTTGCATGAGGCTGGCGCCGCAGGGCAGCGATGCACGGCTCGAGGCCTTCCTGCTCGCTGGCGACATCAGCGCCGAGGCCTGGGTGCGCCCGCTGCTGCAGGACGGTGCCAGCGCACAGGCTTTCGGCCGCGCGCTGCTGCAGCCCGGCGCGAAGGCACCGGTCTCCTTACCCGCACGCGGCCGGCAGATCTGCAGCTGCTTCGATGTGGGCGAAGCGCAGATCGACGAGACATTGACACGCTGCAACGGCACGCCGAACGCGCAAATCGCCCAACTGCAAAGCGAACTCCGATGCGGCACCCACTGCGGATCGTGCATTCCGGAACTCAAGCGTATCGTTCGCCTCCGACAACAGGCGGCATGAACATTGCGATGCCGTGAGGGGGGACATGCATGAGCATCGCGACATACATCAAGGAAATCGGCCGAGGCAAGGAAGGCGCACGGGCCCTGACCCAGGAGCAGGCGCACGACCTGATGAGCCAGGTGCTCGACGGCAGCGTCACCGACCTCGAGATCGGCGCCTTCGCGATCGCAATGCGCATCAAGGGCGAGACCACCGACGAGCTCGCCGGCTTCCTGCAGGCCACGCACGAACGTTGCATCGCCTTGCATCCGCAGCACCCGATGGTGGTGCTGCCCTCGTACAACGGCGCGCGCAAGCTGCCCAACCTGACGACCCTGCTGGCACTGCTGCTGGCGCAGGAGGGTGTGCCGGTGCTGGTGCACGGGCCCGAACACGACCCGGGTCGGGTCACCACCGCCGAGATCTTCCAGACCCTGGGCCTGCCCAGCGCCAGCGACGCCGGCGACATCCATGCCGCGTGGCAACGCCGCGAGCCGGTGTTCATCCGCACCGAGGCGCTGTGCCCGCCACTGGCGCGGCTGCTCGACGCGCGCCGCGTGATCGGCCTGCGCAACCCGGCGCACACGGTGGCCAAGCTGCTCGCGCCGGGGCGGCAGTCGCCCTCGCTGCGCGTGGTGAACTACACCCATCCCGAATACGGCACGATGCTCACCGGCTTTCTCGGCCAGACACTGGCCAACGCGATGCTGCTGCGCGGCACCGAGGGCGAGCCGGTGGCCGACCCACGCCGGCTGCCGCGGCTCGATGTCTTCCTCGCCGGGCAGCTGCGCCCCGAGTTGTCCCGTGCGGCGCAGGAAGGCGTGCTCACCGAGTTGCCGGTGCTGCCGCGCAGCAACGACGCCGCCACCACGGCGCTGTACATCCAGTCGGTGGTCAGCGGCGAGAAGCCGGCGCCCGGCCCGCTGCAGCAGCAGGTGGAGTGCCTGGTGGCTGCCCTGGCCGCGATGCAGCGCTTGCAGGGCCAGGAGAAGACGGCATGACGGTGGGTCGCGTGACGCTGGTCGGCGCCGGCCCGGGCGACCCCGAACTGCTGACGATCAAGGCCGTGCGTGCCATCCGTGCCGCCACCGTGCTGCTGGTCGACGACCTGGTCGGCGACGGCGTGCTGCGCTACGCCCGCCGCAGCGCGCGCATCGTGCACGTGGGCAAGCGCGGCGGCTGCGCGAGCACGCCGCAGGCCTTCATCGAGAAGCTGATGGCCGCCGAGGCGCTGCAGGGTGAACGTGTCGTGCGCCTGAAGGGCGGTGACCCGTTCGTCTTCGGCCGCGGCGGCGAAGAGGCCGAGCACCTGCGTGCCATGGGCATCGAAGTCGATGTGGTCAACGGCATCACCGCCGGCCTGGCCGCCACCGCCGCGCTCGGCGTGCCGCTCACGCACCGCGAGCATGCCCACGGCGTGATGATGGTGACCGGTCATGCCCGCGGCGAAGGGGCCTCGCTGCACTGGCCCACGATCGCCGCCGCCGCCGCGCAAGGGCTCACGCTGGTCATCTACATGGGCGTGTGGACCGTGCGCTCATTGCAGGCTGGCCTGCTCGAGGCGCTGCCCGCCGGCACACCGGTCGCCGTGGTGCAGCACGCCAGCCTGCCGCAGCAGCGCCACGCGGTCGGCGCGCTAGGCGGCCTGGCCGATCTGGTCGAGCAGCATGGCCTGGGCAGCCCCGCGGTGATCGTGGTGGGCGACGTGTTGCGTGGCATGCATCACGCCGCGCTCGAGGCGCAACCGATGAAACACGCGCGCACCGCCTGAGCCCGATCCCCGCCCGTATCATCCGGCGCGACGCAGGGAGGCGCACGCAGATGCAGGAACTCGACAAGCTCAACCAGCTCACCGAATCGCACGGCGAGCTGCGGCCCGGCAAGGGCCTCATTTCCGGAATCATCGCGCTGTCGCTGGCGATCCTGTGCTTCCTGGGCGTGCTGGCCTTTCACTTCCCCGAGTACCTGACGACGCCGCAGCTGCGCCAGTCGTACAACGTCGACGTGATCCGCAAGATCATGTATGCGGCACTGGTGATCGCCGGCGGCATCGCCATCTTCAACACCGTGTTCGGCCGCGCACGCTGGCTGGCGCTCGCAGCATTCGCACTGGTGGCGCTGACGGCGCTGCTGGGTGGCCACAAGGTGCCGGTGAACGACTTCGCAGACAACACACCCTACATCGGCCTGGACTGGTTCATCCTCGACCTGCTCGGCTCTTCGCTGATCTTCATCTTCGTCGAGAAGCTGTTCGCGCTGCGCAAGCAGCAGCCGGTGTTCCGCGCCGAATGGCAGACCGACTTCCACCACTTCATCGTCAACCACATGGTGGTCGGCTTCGTGCTGCTGGCCACCAACCTGCTGGTGCACAAGCTGTTCGGCTGGGCGGCGAAGGACGGCGTGCGCTTCTGGGTGCAGGACCTGAACTTCTTCGTCGCGCTGTTCCTGATCGTGCTGGTGGCCGATCTGGTGCAGTACTGGACGCATCGTGCCTACCACGAGGTGCCCGTGCTGTGGCGCCTGCATGCCGTGCACCACAGCGCCAAGAGCATGGACTGGCTGGCCGGCTCGCGCCAGCACATCGTCGAGCTTCTGATCACGCGCACGCTGGTGCTGGCGCCCATCTACGTGCTGGGCTTCAGCAAGGAAGTGATCGACGCCTACATCGTCATCGTCGGCTTCCAGGCGGTGTTCAACCACGCCAACGTCAGCGTGCGGCTCGGGCCGTTGCGCTACCTGATCGTCACACCGAACTTCCACCACTGGCACCACTCGCAGGACGACGAAGCGATCGACCGCAACTACGCGGCGCACTTCGCCTTCCTCGACCACCTGTTCGGCACCGCGGTGCAGTCCGACCGCAAGTGGCCCGACCGCTACGGCGTGCAGGGCGACTACGTGCCCGACGGCTTCCTCAAGCAGCTCGCCTTCCCGTTCGTCTGGAAGAAGTCCTGAGCCTTGCCGGGCGCCCGCCCGGCCACCCCCTCTCGCTCGCTCCTCGGTGAATACCCGGGCCGGCGGCGGCTTGCCCGCGCCGGCCGATTGACCTACATTAACTTTCGTTGACCGATCGGTCGATGAATTGCAGGATCAACCCCCGAGGTGCCGATGGCCGACGATGCCGCCCCTGTACTGAGCCGCCGAGATGGCGCCGTGCAGACCCTCACGCTCAACCGGCCACAGGCGCTGAACAGCTTCAACGGCGCGATGCACGACGCGCTGTCGGCCGAACTCAAGGCCGCGGCCGCCGACTCCGATGTGCGCTGCGTCGTCATCACCGGCGCCGGCCGCGGCTTCTGCGCCGGCCAGGATCTGTCGGACCCGGCCATCGCCCCCGACCTCACGCCCGGTGCGCCGCCGCGCGATATCGGCAACCTGATCGAAGCACGCTACAAGCCGCTGGCGATGCTGCTGCACCACTTTCCGGTGCCGGTGATCGCGGCGGTGAACGGAGTGGCCGCCGGCGCCGGCGCCAATCTGGCGCTGAACTGCGACATCGTGCTGGCGGCCAGGTCCGCCTCCTTCATCCAGGCCTTCTCCAAGATCGGCCTGGTGCCCGACTGCGGCGGCACCTGGCTGCTGCCGCGCCTGGTCGGCCGCGCCAACGCGATGGCACTGGCGCTGCTGGGCGACAAGTGCAGCGCCGAGGAAGCGCAGCGCCTGGGCATGATCTGGCGCTGTGTCGACGATGCGGCGCTCGCCGACGAGACGAAGGCGCTGGCCGAGCGGCTCGCCGGCATGCCGTCCAAAGCCCTGGCCGAAACGCGCCGTGCCTTCGCCGCCGCCGACCACATGGACCTGTCCGCCGCGCTGAGCATGGAAGGCGAGGTGCAGCGGCGGCTGGGCATGAGCCACGACTACCTGGAAGGCGTGGCCGCCTTCTTCGCCAAGCGCGCACCCAGCTTCACGGACCGCTGAGCCGATGAAGGACACCAGCTTCAACGACGCGCAGCACCTCGCCGAGCGGGTGCGCGACACCATGTTCGCCACCGACCGCTGCGCCCACGCGATGGGCATGGAGGTCAGCGCCGTCTCTCCCGGCCACGCCACGGTGGAGATGACGGTGCGCGAGGACATGCTCAACGGCTTCGGCACCTGCCAGGGCGGGCTGATCGCCACTTTGGCCGACATGGCCTTCGCCTACGCCTGCAACTCGTACAACGAGCTCACGGTGGCCTCCGGCTTCGACGTCGACCTGCTCGGGCCGGCCAAGCCGGGCGACCGGCTCAGCGCCACCGGCCGTGTCGTCTCGCAGGGCTCGCGCATGGGCGTGTACGACATCGAGGTGAGCAACCAGAGCGGCGAGCGCATCGCGGTGTTCCGCGGCCGTTCGTACCGCATGAAGGGCAAGCAGGTCGTGACCTGACTCGCCCTGCCCCACGGAGACATTGCCGATGACCGTCAAGCGCCCCGCCCCCGGCGAACTCGAGCCGATCGAGACCGCCAGCCGCGACGAACTGCAGGCGCTGCAACTGCAGCGGCTGAAGTTGTCGCTGCATCACGCCTACGAGAACGTGCCGCACTACAAGCGCGCATTCGATGCCCAGGGCGCGCACCCCGACGACCTGAAGTCGCTCGCGGATCTCTCGAAGTTCCCCTTCACGACGAAGAAGGACCTGCGCGAGAACTACCCCTTCGGCATGTTCGCCGTGCCGCGCGAGCAGGTGGTGCGCGTGCACGCCTCCTCGGGCACGACCGGCAAGCCGACGGTGGTGGGCTACACGCAGGGCGACATCGACCGCTGGGCCGACCTGGTGGCGCGCTCCATCCGCGCCTCGGGCGGGCGGCGTGGCGACATGATCCACGTGGCCTACGGCTACGGCCTGTTCACCGGCGGACTGGGCGCGCACTACGGCGCCGAGCGGCTGGGTTGCACCGTGATCCCGATGTCCGGCGGGCAGACCGAGAAGCAGGTGCAGCTGATCGTCGACTTCAAGCCCGACATCATCATGGTCACGCCCAGCTACATGCAGGTGATCATCGAGGAGTTCCGCCGCCAGGGGCTGGAGCCGCGCGAGATGTCGGTGAAGGTGGGCATCTTCGGCGCCGAGCCCTGGACGGAGGCAATGCGCCGCGACATCGAGGCCGCCGCGGGCATCGACGCGGTGGACATCTACGGCCTGTCGGAGGTGATGGGCCCCGGTGTGGCCAACGAGTGCATCGAGACCAAGGACGGCCCGGTGATCTGGGAAGACCACTTCTACCCCGAGATCATCGACCCCGACACCGGCGAAGTGCTGCCCGACGGTGCCGAGGGCGAGCTCGTCTTCACCACGCTGACCAAGGAAGCGCTGCCGGTGGTGCGCTACCGCACGCGCGACCTGACGCGCCTGCTGCCGCCCACGGCGCGCAGCATGCGCCGCATCGGCAAGATCGTCGGCCGCAGCGACGACATGCTGATCATCCGCGGCGTCAACGTCTTCCCGACGCAGATCGAGGAGCTGATCCTGCAGAACGACAAGCTCAGCGGGCAGTACCAGATCGTCGTCAAGCGCAACGGCCACCTCGACCAGATGACGGTGCGCTGCGAGGTGCGGCCCGACGCCGGCGCCTCGGGCACGGCCGACCGCCGCGAGATCGGCGAATGGCTGCAGCACCGCATCAAGACGCTGGTGGGCGTGAGCGCCGAGATCGACGTCGGCATGCCCGATTCCATCGAACGTACGCTGGTGGGCAAGGCCCGCCGCGTGGTGGACCAACGGCCCAAGGGCTGAGGAGAACCGAACATGTACACCCAGGCAATGGACACGATGGCCCGCGAGGCCAAGGGCCAGGTACAGGCCGTCAAGTCGGCCGAGGAACAGGCGCGCGAGGCCGCCTTCGAGGCGCGCATCGACGCCGGCGAGTTCATCGAGGCGAAGGACTGGATGCCCGAGCACTACCGCAAGACGCTGGTGCGGCAGATCAGCCAGCACGCGCACTCCGAGATCGTCGGCATGCTGCCCGAGGGCAACTGGGTCACGCGCGCACCCACGCTCAAGCGCAAGGCGATCCTGCTGGCCAAGGTGCAGGACGAAGGCGGCCACGGCCTGTACCTCTACGCCGCGGCCGAGACGCTGGGCGTGTCGCGCGACGACCTGATCGACGCGCTGCACAGCGGCCGCGCCAAGTACAGCTCGATCTTCAACTACCCGACGCTGAACTGGGCCGACGTCGGCGTGATCGGCTGGCTGGTCGACGGCGCGGCGATCATGAACCAGGTGCCGCTGTGCCGCTGCTCCTACGGCCCGTACGCGCGGGCGATGGTGCGCGTGTGCAAGGAAGAATCCTTCCACCAGCGCCAGGGCTTCGACGCGCTGAACGTGATGATGACGCAGGGCACGCCCGAGCAGCGCGACATGGTGCAGGACGCGGTGAACCGCTGGTGGTGGCCGAGCCTGATGATGTTCGGCCCGCCGGACGCGGAGTCGACGCACAGCACGCAGTCGATGCGCTGGGGCATCAAGCGCATCTCCAACGACGACCTGCGCCAGAAGTTCATCGACGCCACCGTCGAACAGGCCCGCGTGCTGGGTGTGGCCCTTCCCGACCCCGACCTGAAGTGGAACGAGGCGCGACAGTCCTACGACCACGGCCCGATCGACTGGAGCGAGTTCTGGAACGTGGTCAACGGCCATGGCCCCTGCAATCGCGAGCGCCTGGCCGATCGCGTGAAGGCCTGGGACGACGGCGCCTGGGTGCGCGAGGCGGCGCTGGCGCATGAACGCAAGAAGCAACTCCGAGCAAAGGCGGCATGACATGAGCACGAAGAACGAATGGCCCCTGTGGGAAGTGTTCGTCCGCAGCAAGAGCGGGCTGGACCACAAGCACTGCGGCAGCCTGCACGCGAGCGATTCCGCGATGGCGCTGCAGATGGCGCGCGACGTCTACACGCGCCGCCAGGAAGGCGCCAGCGTGTGGGTGGTGCGCTCCGACCAGATCGTGGCCAGCGACCCGGACACCAAGGACATGTTCTTCGAGCCGGCCGAGGACAAGGTCTACCGCCACCCGACCTTCTACAAGCTGCCAGCCGACGTGGACCACATGTGATGGATGCGAACACGCTCTACGTCCTGCGCATCGCGGACGCCTGCCTGATCCACGGCCAGCGCCTGGCCGAGTGGTGCGGCCATGCCCCGGTGCTGGAAGAAGACATCGCGCTGACCAACGTCGCGCTCGACCACATCGGCCAGGCGCGCAGCCTGCTCGCGCTGGCCGGCGTGCTCGAAGGCCGCGGCCGCGACGAGGATGCGCTGGCCTTCCTGCGCGCCGAGCGCGAGTACCGCAACCCGACCGCGCTGGAGCTGCCCAACGGCGACTTCGCGCGCACGGTGCTGCGCGGCTTCCTGTGGGCGAGCTTCATGAAGGTGCTGTGCACGGCGCTTTCGAAGTCGACAAACGCACAGCTCTCCGCCATCGCCGCCAAGAGCCTGAAGGAAGTGCGCTACCACCAGCAGCATGCCGGCGACTGGGTGGTGCGCCTGGGCGACGGCACCGAGGAGTCGGCACGGCGCATGGGCGAGGCGCTGGCGCTGCTGTGGCCCTACACGGCAGAGTGGTTCGCCGACGACGAGATCGACGCACAAACCGCCGCCAGCGGCATCGGCCCGGCGTGGAGCTCGCTGCAATCGGCCTGGCGCGCCGAGGTGGACCCGGTGTTCGCAGAGGCCATGCTCACTCCACTGGCCGACACGCCCTTCCGCTCCACCGGCAAACGCGGCGTGCACAGCGAGCACATGGGATTCCTGCTCGCCGAGATGCAGTCGCTGCCGCGCGCCTTCCCCGGGGCGGTGTGGTGAATCTCGCCGACGCCTGGGCGACCCTGAACGCCGTGCCGGACCCCGAGGTGCCGGTGCTGTCGGTGGTCGACCTGGGCATCGTGCGCGAGCTGGCGGTCAACGGCGACGACGACGTCACGGTGACGCTCACGCCCACCTACTCCGGCTGCCCGGCCACCGAGGTGATCCAGGAGTCGGTGGTCCAGGCGCTGATGCAGGCCGGCGCGCGCGGCGTGACGGTCACCACGCGCCTCGACCCGGCCTGGACGACCGACTGGATCAACCCGGCCGCCGCCGAGAAGCTGCGCGCCTACGGCATCGCGCCGCCGCACCTGAAAGCGGCCGACGCGCAGCCCTTGCGCTTCCACCCCAAGGACATCGCCTGCCCGCGCTGCGCCAGCACGAACACGCAGCGCCTGTCCGCCTTCGGTTCCACCGCGTGCAAGGCGCTGTACCGCTGCCTCGACTGCCTGGAACCCTTCGAACACTTCAAGCCGATCTGAGCCCAGACCATGAGCCTGCAATTCCATGCCCTGCCGGTGAAGAGCATCGAACGCGATGCCGACGCGCTGCTCGTGGGCTTCGGCGTTCCGCCGGAACTGCGCGACACCTTCGCCTTCTCTCCCGGGCAGTACCTGACGCTGCGTGCCGACGTGGCCGGCGAAGACCTGCGCCGCTCCTACTCGATCTGCAGCGCGCTCGACGACGGCGCGCTGCGCGTGGGCATCCGCCTGTTGCCCGGCGGCGCCTTCTCGGGCTGGGCCGCGGACAACCTGCGCGAGGGCCAGTCGCTGCAGGTGATGGCGCCGCAGGGCCGCTTCACGCTGAAGCCCGATCCGGCGCAGCACCGCCACCTGCTCTTCATCGCCGCGGGCAGTGGCATCACGCCCGTGCTCTCGTTGATCAAGACCGTTCTGCGGCGTGAGCCGGGCACGCGTTGCACGCTGGTCTATGGCAACCGCCGCGTGGCCACGATGATGTTCAAGGAAGAGCTGGAGGACCTGAAGGACCGCTACCTGAACCGCTTCACGCTGCTGCCGGTGTTCTCGCGCGAGGCGCAGGACGCGCCACTGTTCAACGGCCGGCTCGACGAGGAGCGCATCGGCCAGTTCCTGAAGACGCTGGTGCCGGCCGACTCGGTGGACGAAGCCTTCGTCTGCGGCCCGGCCGGCATGCTCGACGGCGCCGTGGCGGCGCTGGCCACGGCCGGCGTACCGCCGGCGAAGGTGCACGTCGAGCGCTTCGGCGACGTCAACGCGGCCACCGCCCACCACGTCGAGGAGGGCGACGCCGACAACGCCCAGGTCACGCTGGTCATCGACGGGCTGGCGCGCCAGGTGTCGTTCCGCCTCAGCGACCCGTCCATCCTCGACGCCGCCCGGCGCACCGGCCTGGACGTGCCCTACGCCTGCAAGGCCGGCGTGTGCTCGACCTGCAAGGGCAAGCTGCTCGAAGGCCAGGTGCGCATGGACCGCAACCTCGCTCTCACCGAGGCCGAGGTGGCGCAGGGCTTCGTGCTGTGCTGCCAGTCGCACCCGCTCACGCCGAGCGTGACCATCACACTGGACGAACGCTGATGGCGCGAGGGCGCTCGGCCGACTACGAGCTCAACCGCGAGACCATCGTGCGCACGGCCACGCGGCTGTTCGCGCAGCAGGGCTATCCGGGCACGTCGATGAGCGACTTGGCGCGCGAGTGCGGCATCTCCAAGCCGCTGCTGTACCACTACGTCAGCGACAAGTACGAACTGCTGCGCGAGATCACCGAAAGCCACGTGACGCGGCTCGAGGCGCTGGTCGGCGAGGTGGCGTCGCAGGGCCTGGCGCCGGCGCCGCGGCTGCGCGAGCTGATCCGGCGCTTCGTGCACGAGTACGCGCAGGCTCGCCACGACCACGGTGTGCTGACGCAGGACGTGAAGTTCCTCGAACCGAAGGACCGCAACCGCGTGCTGCGCAAGGAGCGCGCTGTGGTCGCCGCCTTCGCCTCCACCATCGCGCAGGCGCGCCCCGACCTTGCCAAGGCTGCCCTGGACAAGCCGCTGACCATGCTGCTGTTCGGCATGATCAACTGGATGTTCACCTGGCTGAGCCCCGAGGGCCGGCTGCGCCACGACGACATGGCACCGATCGTGGCCGATCTCTTCCTCGGCGGGCTGGGTGCGGTCAATCCGCCCTCTGTCACTTCAGCCGCTTCAGTGAAAGCCCGGGACTGATTCGTCGACCGATCAGTCGATAATTTCCAACGCCCTCTTCCAGGAGACATTCCATGAACTTCAAGCGCCTCTTGCTGCCCACGCTGCTAGCCCTGCTCGGTGCCGCCGGCGCGGCCCGCGCCGACATCACCGTCGGGGTCACCGTTTCGGCCACCGGCCCAGCCGCGTCGCTGGGCATCCCGGAGAAGAACACGATCGACCTGATGCCCAAGACCATCGCCGGGCAGAAGATCAACTACATCGTGCTCGACGACGGCTCCGACACCACCAAGGCGGTGGCCAACACGCGCAAGCTGATCACCGAAGACAAGGTCGACATCGTGCTCGGCTCGACGATCACGCCGAACTCGCTGGCGATGATCGACGTGGTCGCCGAGAACCAGGTGCCGATGATCTCGATGGCCGCCTCGGCGCGCATCGTCGAGCCGGTCGACGCGAAGAAGCGCTGGGTCTTCAAGACGCCGCAGAACGACATCATGATGTCGCTGGCGATCGCCACGCACATGGCCAACAGCGGCGTGAAGACGGTGGGTTTCATCGGCTTCGCCGACGCCTACGGCGAAGGCTGGTACGGCGAATTCGCCAAGGTCGCGTCGCTCAAGGGCCTGCAGATCGTCGCCAACGAGCGCTACGCGCGCACCGACACCGCCGTCACCGGCCAGGTGCTGAAGATCCTGGGCACCAAGCCCGATGCGGTGCTGATTGCCGGCTCCGGCACGCCGGCGGCGCTGCCGCAGAAGACGCTCAAGGAGCGCGGCTACACCGGCAAGTACTACCAGACGCACGGCGTGGCCAACAGCGACTTCCTGCGCGTGGGCGGCAAGGACGTCGACGACACCTTCCTGCCCGCCGGCCCGGTGCTGGTGGCCGAGCAGTTGCCGGCCTCGAACCCGGTCCGCAAATCGGCGCTGGCCTACGTGGCCGCCTACGAGGCGGCGCATGGCAAGGGCTCGGTGTCGACCTTCGGCGCGCATGCCTGGGACGCCGGCCTGCTGATGACCGCCGCCATCCCGGTTGCGCTGAAGAAGGCCAAGCCCGGCACGGCGGAGTTCCGCGCTGCGCTGCGCGACGCGCTCGAGCAGGTGAAGGACCTGCCCGGCGCGCATGGCATCTTCAGCATGTCGCCGACCGATCACCTGGGCCTGGACCAGCGCGCCCGCGTGATGGTGAAGATCCAGAACGGCGCCTGGAAGTACCAGCCCTGATCTGCGCTTCGGCGCACGTGCAAAGAAGGGGGCCCGCGGGCCCCCTTTATCATTCGCGCCGATGACCCACGCCCCCGACTTCGACGCCGTGATCGTCGGCGCCGGGGCCGCCGGGCTGCATTGCGCAGGCATCGCCGGGCAGCTCGGCGCCCGGGTGCTGCTGCTGGACCACTCGGCCAAGGTGGCCGAGAAGATCCGCATCTCCGGCGGCGGGCGCTGCAACTTCACCAACCGCGACACGACGCCGGCGAACTTCCTCTCCGACAACCCGCACTTCTGCCGTTCGGCACTGGCGCGCTACACGCCGGCCGACTTCATCGCGCTGGTGCAGCGCCACGGCATCGCCTGGCACGAGAAGCACAAGGGCCAGCTGTTCTGCGACCGCTCGGCCGAAGATGTCATCGCGATGCTCGTGCGCGAATGCGATGCCGGCGGCGTGGTACGCCGACAGCCCTGCGCCGTGCGGGCAGTGCGGCACGGCGATGGTGGCTACGAGCTCGACACGGATGCCGGCCCGGTGCGCGCGCCGCAGCTCGTCATAGCCACCGGCGGGCTGTCGATCCCGAAGATCGGCGCCAGCGATTTCGGCTACCGGATCGCGCAGCAGTTCGGCCACCGCATCGTGCCGACCCGGCCCGGCCTGGTGCCGCTGACCTTCGAGACCGCGCTGTGGGCGCCCTTCGTGCCCTTGGCCGGCGTATCACTGGAGGTGGCCATCGAGACCGGCGCCGGCAAGGCCCTGGGCCATTTCGTCGAAGACCTCCTCTTCACCCACCGCGGCCTCAGCGGCCCGGCGGTGCTGCAGGCCTCGAACTACTGGCTGCCCGGCGCGCCGCTGCACATCGATCTCGCCCAGGGCACCGATCTGGCCGACGCGCTTCTGCAGGCCAAGCGCAGCTCCAGGCGGCAGCTCGGCAACGAGCTGGCCGAACTGCTGCCGCGGCGCCTGGCCGAAGCCTGGCTGGCCAGCCGCCCGGGCTGGGCCGCCAAACCGGTGGCCGAGATGCGTGATCAGGACCTGCGAGACCTCGCCCGGCAGGCCCAGCGCTGGGAGATCGTGCCCAACGGCACCGAAGGCTACCGCAAGGCCGAGGTGACGCTCGGCGGCGTGGACACCCGCGAACTGAGCTCCCAGTCGATGGAGAGCAAGCTGGCGCCGGGGCTGCACTTCATCGGCGAAGTGGTCGACGTGACCGGCTGGCTCGGCGGTTACAACTTCCAGTGGGCCTGGGCCAGCGCCGCCGCCTGCGCGCGTGCCCTGGCGGAGCGGCCCGCCGAGAGTGCCCACTGACCGCCGGCTTGCCAGGGCCGGATTCCGACATATAATCGACGTCTTTGCTGGCAAACCCGCGCCGCGATTGCGGAGTTTGCGGCAGGCAGGAACTCCGGACCCTTCTGCCCGCTGCGACCCGCAACACCGAGCGCAATTCAACACTTCATCTGTACATGACTACGATTCGCGTCAAAGAGAATGAGCCGTTCGACGTGGCACTGCGCCGCTTCAAGCGCACGATCGAGAAACTGGGGCTGCTGACCGACCTGCGCGCCCGCGAGTTCTACGAGAAGCCCACCGCCGAGCGCAAGCGCAAGAAGGCCGCGGCCGTCAAGCGCCATTTCAAGCGCGTTCGCAGCATGCAACTGCCCAAGAAGCTCTACTGAGCTTTCGGCCGTTTCACCGAAGCCCGCACGGCCCTCCGCTGCGGGCTTCGTCACTTCTGGAGTCGAGCATGAGCCTCAAGGAACGCATCACCGAAGACATGAAGGCCGCCATGCGCGCCAAGGAAGCCGCCCGGCTGCTGACCATCCGCGGCCTGCTCGCGGCGATGAAGCAGAAGGAAGTCGACGAGCGCATCGAGCTCGACGACGCGGCCGTCATCGGCATCGTCGACAAGCTGATCAAGCAGCGCAAGGACTCGATCACGCAGTTCGGCGCCGGCGGGCGCACTGACCTCGTCGACAAGGAAACCGCCGAGCTGCAGGTGCTCGAGGCCTACCTGCCGCAGCGCATGTCGGCCGAGGAGATCGCCGCCGCCGTGGCCGCCATCGTCGCCGAGCTGGGCGCCACCGGGCCCGGCGACATGGGCAAGGTGATGGGCGCCGTGAAGGCGAAACTGGCCGGCAAGGCCGACATGGGGCAGGTGTCTGCCGCCGTGAAACAGGCTCTGTCTCGTTGAGGTGAACACGATGGTCCCGACCCGCCAACTGCTGCGCCAGATTGCTGCCGACGTGTGCGTCGCGCCGCAACTCACCCCCGAAGCCATGGCCGACCTGGCTGCGCTGGGATTCAAGAGCGTCGTCAACAACCGGCCCGACTTCGAGGAAGGCCCGGATCAACCGACCAGCGCGCAGGTGCACGCCGCCGCCCAGGCTGCCGGCCTCGCCTATGCGTACCTGCCAGTGCAGCCCGCCTACCAGTCGCCCGACGAGATCGCGCGGATGGCCGAGTTGCTCGCCGCCCTGCCGCGGCCGATGGTGGCCTTCTGCCGCAGCGGCAACCGCTCGGGCAAGCTGTACCAGGCTGCCGTCACCCGCTAGCCGTTGACCGGCGGCGCACGACCTGCCCCAGGCCATGCGCCCGCGCTCCAAGTTCCTGCTGCTGGCGATCCTGCCGCTGCTGGCTTCGCTGGGCCTGATCGCCCTGGCGATGCGCCAGCAGCAGCAGGACCTGTCTCGCCGTGAGCGCCAGGTGGTCGAGACGGCCTACATGGCCGCCAAGCAGACCGAGCTGTTGAACCACGTCGGGCTGGCGCGCAGCCTGCTCGCGCCGCTGTACGACACGCGACGTGACGACGCGCAGACCCTCGCCGAGGCCTTGCGGCTTCTGTCGACGATGGACTACGGCATCGACGGCTACTTCTTCGTCTTCGACACCGGCGGGCGCAACCTGCTGCATCCGCGCCAGCCCGAACTGCAGAACCAGGACCTGTGGGACCTGAAGGATGCGCAGGGCGTGCCGCTGATCCGCGAGCTGATCGCTCGCGCCCACGAAGGCGGCGGATTCGTGCAGTACCTCTGGCAGAAGCCGTCCACGCGCACGCTCACGCCCAAGCTCGCCTACGCGATCTCGCTGCCACGCTGGAACATGGTCATCGGCACGGGCCTGTACCTCGACGACATCCAGGGCACGCTGACCCAGATCGACCGCCAGGTCGACGAGAACGTCGCCTCCACGATGCTGTGGATCGCCGGCATCGCACTGTTCGGTGTCGTGCTGATCGGCGGCAGCGGCATGGTGCTGAACTTCAGCGACGCGAAGGTGGCCGACATGAAGCTGCGCAACCTGGCCCGCCAGGTGGTCAAGTCGCAGGAAGACGAGCGCGCCCACCTGTCGCGCGAGTTGCACGACAGCACCAGCCAGACGCTGGTGTCGATCAAGCTGCTGCTGGAGTCCGCGGCCAGCCAGCTCGGCCGCGAGGCCACGCCGCCCGCGTTGCTGCGCGCCGTGCAGCGCCTGGGCGACGCGCTGCACGAGGTGCGCCGCATCTCGCACCGCCTGCGCCCGGCCGAGCTCGACACGCTGGGCCTGCCCGCGGCGCTGGACGACCTGGCCGAGGAGTTCAACCAGCACGGCCACGTGCGCATCGCGCTGCGCCTGTGGGGGCAGGCCGACACGCTGCCCGACGAGGTGAACACCGTGCTGTTCCGCGTCGTGCAGGAGTCGCTGACCAACATCGAGAAGCACTCGAAGGCCAGGCGTGTGCAGGTGCGGCTGATCTTCCATGCCGGCGGCCTGCGCCTGCGCATCGTCGACGACGGCATCGGCTTCGACGTGCCGGCGATCCGCGTCGACCCGCGCCGCGGCATCGGCATGCGCAACATGCGCGAGCGCGTCGAGTCCATCGGTGGCGAATTCAGCATCGAATCGCGGCCCGGGCGCACGGCGGTGCTGGCCGACATGACGGCCGGCGCAATCGAACGGCTGCGCCCCTTGGCGAAGAAGGCGGCATGAACGACTGCAAGGTCCTGCTCGTCGACGACCACCCGCTGGTGCGCGAGGGCCTGCGCGCGCGCCTGTCCGGCGTGGCAGGCATCGAGGTGGTCGGCGAGGCCGGCGACGCGGCGCAGGCTTTCGAGCAGGTGGACCGGCTGCGCCCCGACCTGGTGCTGATGGACGTGGGCATGAAGCAGGTCAATGGCATCGAGCTCACGACCCGGCTGCGCGAGCGCCACCCGACGTTGCGCGTGCTGATGCTCAGCATGTACGACAACCCCGAGTACGTGCACCGGGCGCTGGCGGCCGGCGCGCGCGGCTATGTGCTGAAGGAGGCGCCGTCGGAAGAGATCGTGGCCGCCATCCTCGCGGTCGCCGAAGGCCGCAACTTCCTCGGCTCGGGGCTGGCCGCCACCGCCGGGCGGCCCGACGAGAGCCGCCCGCTGCTGTCGGCCCGCGAGACCGAGATCCTGCGCTGCCTGGCCGATGGCCTGGCGAGCCGGCAGATCGCCCAGACGCTGGGCATGAGCGTGCGCACCGTCGAGACGCACCGCCACAACATCCGCCGCAAGCTCGGCCTGGCCGGCCAGGCCGAGCTCATCAAGTACGCGGTGGAGCGTTGCCGGTCGATCGGCGGCGCCTGATCCGCGGCCGCTGCGTAGTTCCACGTACCGGTTTCACCCGTTGCGCGCCGGCGGGGATCGCGGTTTCATCGGCACCATCGCGCCATTGCGCGCCGGTTTTCCAGAACTCCCGGAGATTGCCTTGTCTGCCCTGCTCTCCCTGTCGGGCCTGATCGATCGTTTCAACGACCGCGTCGGCCAACTCATCCGCTGGCTGGTGCTGGCGGCCGTGCTCATCAGCGCCACCAACGCCATCGTGCGCAAGGCGTTCAACATCGGCTCGAACGCCTTCCTCGAGGTGCAGTGGTACCTGTTCGCGGCCGTATTCATGCTGGGCGCGGGTTATGCCTTCCTGCGCAACGTGCACGTGCGCATCGACTTCATCTCGTCCAAGCTGTCCAAGCGCACCAACGCCATCATCGACACGCTGGGCATCGTCGTCTTCCTGATCCCGCTGTGCCTGATCCTCATCCGCCTGAGCTGGCCGCTGTTCCAGGGCGCCTGGCAGTCGGGCGAGATGTCGCAGAACGCCGGCGGCCTGATCCGCTGGCCGGTCTACCTGCTGATCCCGCTGGGCTTCGGCATCCTGCTGCTGCAGGCGCTGTCGGAGCTGGTCAAGCGCATCGCCTTCCTGCGCGGCATCATCCCCGAGCCGATGAGCATGGAGCACCACAAATCCGACGAAGAGCTGCTCGCCGAAGAACTGGCCGCCGCGGCCGAGAAGAAGCTGGCGGGAGACAAGTAAATGGAAACCTCGTTCATCGTCCAGAACTTCGTCCCGCTGATGTTCGCGGGGCTGTTCGTCTTCCTGCTCTCGGGCATTCCCGTCGCCTTCGGCCTGGCCGCCACCGGGCTGCTGTTCGGCTTCATCGGCATGGAGGCCGGCCTGTTTGGCGGCAACTTGTTCCAGGCGCTGCCGCTGCGCGTGTTCGGCATCATGCAGAACGACACGCTGCTGGCGATCCCCTTCTTCACCTTCATGGGCATCATCCTCGAGCGCTCCGGCATGGCCGAAGACCTGCTCGAGACCGTCGGGCAGGTGTTCGGCCCGGTGCGCGGCGGCCTCGCCATCGCGGTGATCCTGGTCGGCGCACTGCTGGCGGCCACCACCGGCGTGGTGGCGGCGGCCGTCATCTCGATGGGCCTGATCTCGCTGCCCATCATGCTGCGCTACGGCTACAACCGCACCATCGCCACGGGCACCATCACCGCCTCGGGCACGCTGGCGCAGGCCATCCCGCCCTCGCTGGTGCTGATCGTGCTGGCCGACCAGCTCGGCCGCTCGGTGGGCGACATGTACGCCGGCGCGCTGATCCCGGGGTTGATGCTGGTGGGCCTGTACCTCTCGTTCGTGGTGCTGGTCGCGATCGTCAAGCCATCGTGGGTGCCGGCTCTGCCGCCCGAGGCGCGCATCTACCGTGAAGCCAACGGCTCCAGCGGCCACAAATCGCTGCTGGCGCTGTTCGCACTGTGCGGCGCGGCCGGTTATGCCTGGTCGAAGGTGCACCAGAGCGTCATCAACCCGATGATCGGCCGCGAGCTGCCAGCGCCCGGCGACGAGATCGTCATCCTGTCGATGACCGTGGCCTCGCTGCTCGCGCTGGGGCTGGCGCTGCTCAACAAGGCGCTGAAGATCGGCCTGCTGTCGCGGCTGACCGAGCAGGTCACCTTCGTGCTGATCCCGCCGCTGGTGCTGATCTTCCTGGTGCTGGGCACGATCTTCCTGGGCATCGCCACGCCCACCGAAGGCGGCGCGATGGGTGCGCTGGGCGCGCTGATCATGGCCGTGGGCCGCGGCCGGCTGCAGCTCAAGCTGCTGGTGCAGGCGCTGGACAACACGGCACGGCTGTCGTGCTTCGTGCTGTTCATCCTGATCGGCTCGACGGTGTTCAGCTTCACCTTCAACGCTGCCGACGGGCACATCTGGGTCGAGCACCTGTTCGACAAGATGCCCGGCGGCGCGCTCGGTTTCCTGATCGTCGTGAACGTGCTGGTGTTCATCCTCGGCTGCTTCATCGACTTCTTCGAGATCGCCTTCATCGTCATCCCGATCCTCGCGCCGGTGGCCGACAAGATGCTCGGCGGCCTTCTGCCCCCCGGCACGCCGGCCGACATGACGCTGATCTGGTTCGGCGTGATCATCGCGATGAACCTGCAGACCTCGTTCCTCACACCGCCCTTCGGCTTCGCCCTGTTCTACCTGCGCAGCGTCGCGGCCAAGAAGGACTACAAGGACCGCATCACCGGCGAGACCATCCCGGCCGTGCAGACCTCGCAGATCTACAAGGGCTCGATCGCCTTCATCGTGCTGCAGCTGATGATGGTGTCGGCGGTGATCGCCTTCCCGACGCTGGTGACCGGCGGCATCGAGAAGGGCGTCACCATCGACGCCAACAAGGTGCTCGACCAGTTGCAGATGCAGCCGCGGGAAGAGGCCAACGACCCGTTCGCCGTGCCGGCCGCGCCGGGAGCTTCCGGCGCGGAGGGTGCCTCGGCCCCTGCCGAGAGCGGGGCGAGCGACGACCCGATGAAGGGCCTGCTCGAGTCGATCAAGAAGGAGCAGGGCCAGAAGTGAGCCGCAGGGCGGGGCCGGACGGCCCGCCCTCCTCGTTTCGCCGCCCCCAAAAGAAGAAGAGCCCCGCCAAGGCGGGGCTCTTTTCATGCTGCAGGCCGCCGAAGGCGGCCGGCGATCACAGCTTCTGCTGCTGCATGAAGTCGTCGAAGCCGGCTTCGGCGAAGCGGAACATCAGGTTCTGATCGCGCCGGAAGTCGTTGTAGTCGGCGTAGATCTTCTTCCACGCCGGGTTGCTGCCGCTGAGCTCGCCGTAGACCTCCATCGCGGCCTTGAAGGCGCCGTCCATCACGTCTTTCGGGAAGCGGAACAGCTTGGTGCCGGCACCGACGAGTTGCTTCAGCGCGGCCGGGTTGCGGGCGTCGTAGCGGGCCTGCATCACAGTGTGCGCGTGTGCCGCGGCGTTCTCGACGATCGCCTTGTACTCGGCCGACAGGCCGGCAAAGGCCTTCGTGTTGATGTACAGCGACAGCTGCGGGCCGCCTTCCCACCAGCCGGGGTAGTAGTAGTTCGGCGCGACCTTGTTCAGGCCGAGCTTCTGGTCGTCGTACGGGCCCACCCACTCGGACGCGTCGATCGTGCCCTTCTCGAGCGCCTGGTAGATCTCGCCGCCGGGGATGTTCTGCGGCACGCCGCCGATGCGCTCGAGCACCTTGCCGCCGAAGCCGCCGATGCGCATCTTCAGGCCCTTGATGTCGGCCAGCGACTTGATCTCCTTGCGGTACCAGCCGCCCATCTGGGCGCCGGTGTTGCCCATCGGGAAGTTGTGGATGTTGTAGCCCGCGTAGAACTCGCGGAACAGCTTCATGCCGTTGCCTTCGTACATCCACGCCGTCATCTGGCGGCTGTTCAGGCCGAACGGGATGGCGCAGTCCATCGCGAAGGTCGGGTCCTTGCCGAAGAAGTAGTACGGCGCGGTGTGGGCCATCTCGACCGTGCCGTTCTGCACGCCGTCGACGACACCGAACGGGGGCATCAGTTCGCCACCGGCATGCACCGAGATCTGGAACTTGCCGCCGGTCATGTCGCTGACCTGCTTGGCCATCACTTCGGCGGCGCCGTAGATGGTATCCAGCGACTTCGGAAAGCTCGAAGCCAGGCGCCAGCGGATGTTGGCCTGTGCGTGCACGACAGCCGGTGCGGCACCGGCGGCGAGCACCCCGGCAATGCCGGCGCGTTGGATGAATGAGCGACGTTCCATGCGATTTCTCCTAGGGTGGATACGCGGAAGAGGAGGGATTGAGCGCAGAAATTCTAGGAGGGGGGCCATACCCCCCCGCCCGGTGTTTACCCGTGCGAAAAACTACGTGTTTCCCAGGGCCGCGCCCGGGGGGTGGACCCGGTCAACTGCCGGCGAGTTTCATGCGTTCGACCAGCACCGAACCGAGCGTCTTGGTGCCGCCGGTGTAGGCATCGGCACCCACCGCCACGATGCCCTTGAGCATGTCGCGCAGGTTGCCGGCGATGGTGATCTCGTGCACCGGGTGCACGATGCGGCCCTGGTCGACCCAGAAGCCGGCCGCACCGCGCGAGTAGTCGCCGGTGACCTGGTTCACGCCCTGACCCATCAGCTCGATGACGAACAGCCCGCGGTGCAGCTTGCGCAGCATCGCCTCGAGGTCGTCGCCGGGCTGGGTGAGCCGGCTGGTCAGCGTGAGGTTCTGCGAGCCGCCGGCGTGGCCGGTGGTGCGCATGCCGAGCTTGCGCGCCGAGTAGCTCGACAGGAAGTAGCCCTGCAGGACGCCCCCCTGGACGACTTCGCGTGCGCGCGTGGTCACGCCCTCGTCGTCGAAGGGCGAGCTGCCCTTGCCGCGCGGGATGTGCGGGTTCTCGTGCACATCGAGGTGCGGTGCGAGCACCTGTTGGCCCAGGCTGTCGAGCAGGAAGCTGGACTTGCGGTACAGCGCGCCGCCGCTGACGGCCTGCACCAGCGAGCCGAGCAGCCCCGCCGCCACCGTGGACTCGAACAGCACCGGCACCTCGGCGGTGGCGATCTTGCGGCTGCGCAGGCGCGACAGCGCCCGCTCGGCGGCATAGCGGCCCACGGCCTCGGGCGCCGCCATATCGTCGGGCGAACGCATCGAGGTGTACCAGGCGTCGCGCTGCATGTCGTCGCCGCCCTTGCCTGGCAGCGAGGCGATCGGCGCGACCGACAGCGAGTGCCGCGAGCTGGCGTAGCCACCGCGGAAGCCGCGGCTGTTGGCCATGATGAAGTGCGATTGCTGCACCGACACGCCGGCGCCGTCGGAATTGGTGATGCGGCGATCGACCTCCAGCGCTGCGGCCTCGCAGCGCTGCGCGATCTCGACCGCCTGCTCGGCGACGATCGGCCAGGGGTGGAACAGGTCGAGGTCACGCTCGGCGGCGGCGCCGAAGGCCAGGTCTTCCACCTCGGGCAGGCCGGCGGCCGGGTCCTCGGCGGTGAAGCGGGCGATGTCGTGCGCGGCGCGCACGGTCTGCTCCAGCGCCGCGCGCGAGAAGTCGGAGGTGCTGGCGTTGCCACGGCGCTTGCCGACGTAGACGGTCACGCCCAGCGATTTGTCGCGGTTGCGCTCGACGTTCTCGACCTCGCCCTTGCGCACGCTGACCGACAGCCCCACGCCCTCGGAAACCTCGGCCCCGGCCTCGCTGGCGCCGAGCGTTCGCGCCAGGGCGAGGGCGTCTTCGGCGAGCTGCTGGAACTGGTCTCGCGTGTAGGCGAATCCGCGGGGGCTGGTGTCGGGCATGGGAGTGGGGCCGGGAGAGCGGGCCAGAAAGGGGCGCGGGCTATCATAACCACGCGTCATTCACGATTCCCCCATGCCCCGTACCGACCCCTTTTCGCCCTCGGAAGACCCCGTCGATCCCGACGAGCGGCCGAGCAAGACCCAGCGCAAGAAGGAATCGCACGAGTTGCAGGACCTCGGCGAGGCCCTGGTCGCCCTGCCCGAGTCGCGCGTGAAGGACCTGGCCATCCCCGAGAACCTGCGCGACGCGGTGCACGAGTACCGGCGCACGCGCACGCACGAAGGCAAGCGCCGGCAGATGCAGTACATCGGCAAGCTGATGCGCGGCACCGACACCGAGCCGATCCGCCAGGCCGTGCTCGACATGCAGCTCGGCCGCGCCAAGGACGCGCTGTCGCTTCACGAGTCGGAGCGCTGGCGCGCAGAGCTGGTCGCCAGTGACGATGCCGTCACCGGTTTCCTGCAGGAGTTCCCGGGCACCGATGCGCAGCAGCTGCGCAGCCTGATCCGCAGCGCGCGCAAGGACGCCGCACTGCAGCCCGAGCAGCGCAGCGGCCGCGCCTTCCGCGAGCTGTTCCAGTTCATCAAACAATCGCGCGAGACCGCCCATGAGTGACCCCGCCTTCGACCCCGTGCGCATCGGCCTGGTCTCGATCAGCGACCGCGCCTCGTCCGGCGTCTACGAGGACAAGGGCATCCCGGCCTTGCAGGACTGGCTGAAGCGGGCGCTGCGCAACCCGATGGCCTGGGAAACACGCCTGATCCCCGACGAGCAGGAGGCGATCAGCGCCGCGCTGCGCGAGCTGGTCGACGTGGCGATGTGCGACCTCGTGCTGACCACCGGCGGCACCGGCCCGGCGCCGCGCGACGTCACGCCCGAGGCCACGCTGGCGGTGGCCGACAAGGTGATGCCGGGCTTCGGCGAGCAGATGCGCCAGATCAGCCTGAACTTCGTGGCCACGGCAATCCTGTCGCGCCAGGTGGCGGTGATCCGAGGCAAGACGCTGATCATCAACCTGCCTGGCCAGCCGAAATCGATCGCCGAGACACTCGAGGGATTGAAGGACCGCGGCGTGCATGGCATCTTTGCCGCCGTTCCCTACTGCATCGACCTCCTCGGTGGACCCTACTTCGAGACCGACGAATCCGTGTGCAAGGTCTTCCGGCCCAAGACGGCCCTGCGCCCTCCACGCTGAGATGAGCCTGGCGCTGCGTCATGCCCTCGTCCTGGCCTGCCTGGCCGGGGCGTCCGCCGTGGCAGCGCAGGAGGCCGTCGTCGAGTACCGCGTCAGTGAACGCGACACGCTGATCGGCCTGTCGGAAACGGTCTTCATCGGGCCGCAGGCCTGGCGCGAGATCGCCCGGCTGAACCGCCTTCCCGACCCGAATTTCATCCGCCCCGGACAGGTGCTGCGCGTGCCGGCCCGGCTGATGCGCATGCGCGCCCTGCCCGTGCGCGTGACCAGTGCGGTGGGCGAGGTGCGCGTGGGCAACGAGGTGGTGCAGCCCGGCACGGCGCTGGCCGAAGGGCAATCGCTGCAGACCGGTGCCAACGGCTCGGCCGTGCTGGCGCTGGCCGATGGTTCGCGGGTGCGCGTGCCGCCGTCGAGCCTGGCCGAGATCGTCGCCAGCCGCGGGCCCGGCGCCACCGAGGCCGATGCGGCGCGACTGGCCGGCGACGGCCTGTTCACCGGCGTGCTGCGCATGCTGCGGGGCTCGGTGGAGGTGCTCGCCGCCAAGCTCAGGCGTTCGCAGCCGCTGGAGGTGACCACGCCCACTGCCGTGGTCGGCGTGCGCGGCACACAGTACCGCGTCACGCTCGACGGCGACAGCGGCGCGACGCGCAGCGAGGTGCTCGAAGGCAAGGTCAAGCTCGAATCGCCACAGCGCAGCGTCGGCACCGACATCGCCGCTGGTTTCGGTGCCGCGATCGATGCCGCGGCCAAGGCGCCGGTGCCGGCCAGGCTGCTGCCCGCGCCCGATCTGGCGGCGATGCCGGAGCGTTTCGAGCGCCCGCTGGTGCGCTTCGCGCTGCCCACCGAGAAGGACACGGTGCGCGTGCAGGTCGCGCAGGACGCCGACTTCGAGCGCATCGTCAATGACCAGAAGGTGATGGCCGGCAGCGACGTGCGCATCGCCGGGCTCGACGACGCGAAGTGGTTCCTTCGCGCTCGGCGCCTCGACGGCCAGGGCATCGAAGGCTACGACGCGGCGCGTGCCTTCGTGCTGAAGGCACGGCCGGAGCCGCCGGCGACCAACACGCCACGCGCCGGCGCCAAGCAGTCGCTCGGCCCGGTGGAGTTCAACTGGTCGCCCAACCTCGATGCGAAGAGCGTGCGGCTGCAGGTGGCCATCGATGCGGCCTTCACGCAGATCGTCGCCGAGCGCGAAGGCCTGACCGGCACGCGCGAGACACTGGAGGTCGGCGGCCCCGGCACCTACCACTGGCGCATCGCCAGCACCAAGGCCGATGGCGACAAGGGACCATTCAGCGACGCGCAGCGTTTCGAGCTGAGGCCGCTGCCCGAGCCCCCCAAGGGCGGCATGGGCGAAGACGGCAAGTCGCTCACGCTGGCCTGGAGCGGCCGGGCCGAAGACACCCAGCACGTCGAACTGGCGCGCGACCCGGCCTTCAAGGAGATCGTCGCCCAAGCCGACCTGAGCGCGCCCGAGTGGACGCTGCCGCGCCCGTCGAGCAGCGGCACCTACTACTTCCGCTACCGCAGCATCGAGCCCGACGGTTTCGTCGGGCCCTACAGCGCCACGCTGGTCATCGAGGTGCCGCGCGACTGGCGCTACCTGTGGCTGCTCACGCCGCTGCTGTTCGCGCTCTAGCAGCTACTTGACCAGCCGGTTCAGGCGCTCGGCGTCGAACTGCTCGGTCGTGTGCGCATCGTCGGGCACGCAGTCGGCACCCGGCAACTCGCGCGAGCGCTGCGACAGCTTCTCGATGGCCTGCCACAGCAGCGCGATCTGGTGCTCGTGGCCCGAGGCGTTGTCGATCAGGCCTTTCATGGCCTGCGCCACCGGGTCGTCGCCCTGCGTCACACCGTAGGCCGAGAAGCCCATCTTGGCAGCAGCCGCCTCGCGCACCGCGTCGGTCTCGGCGTTGATCACGCGCGCCGGGTTGCCGACTGCCGTGGCGCCTGGCGGCACCGGCTTGACGACCACCGCGCCCGAACCGATGCGCGCGCCATCGCCCACGGTGAAGCCGCCCAGCACCTGAGAATTGGCGCCGACGATCACGCCGCGCCCGAGTGTCGGGTGCCGCTTGGCGCCCTTGCTCAGCGAGGTGCCGCCCAGCGTCACGCCCTGGTAGATGGTGCACTCGTCGCCGATCTCGGCCGTCTCGCCCACCACCACGCCCATGCCGTGGTCGATGAAGACGCGGTGGCCGATGGTGGCGCCCGGGTGGATCTCGATGCCGGTGAGGAAGCGCGCCACGTGCGAGATGAAGCGGCCGAGCCAGTGGAAGCCGCGCTTCCAGCAGGCGTGTGCCCAGCGGTGCAACACCAGCGCGTGCAGGCCCGGGTAACAGGTCAGCACCTCCCAGCGCGAGCGCGCCGCGGGGTCGCGCTCGAGGATGCAGGCGATGTCTTCGCGCAGGCGCTGGAACATGGTCGTCTCTCGAGGGGTGAGGGGCCAGTGTATCTGCGGCGCCGCAAGCCTGCTGGCGTCAGCCGCGCGGCTTGCCGACGAAGCGCGCCAGGCCGCGCAGGATGTCGACCTCCTCGCGGCTGAGCTGGGCGCGGTTGAGCAGCTGGTTCAGGCGCGGCAGCAGCTTCTTCGGCGCCGCCGGATCGAGGAAGCCGATCTCCACCATGGTCTGCTGCCAGTGCGTCAGCAGCCCCTGCACCGAGGCGGCATCGGCCAGCGTCGGATCGGTGGTGCGTGGCTCGACATCGAAGCCGCCCAGCGCCTCGCGCCAGTCGTAGGCGATCAGCTGCACGGCCTGCGACAGGTTGAGAGAGCCGTAGTCGGCCCGCGTGGGGATGCTCAGGCAGGCATGGCAGCGGTAGACATCGTCGTTGGCCATGCCGAAGCGCTCCGAGCCGAACAGGAAGGCCACGCGCTCCTGCGAGGGCGCCAGGGTGGCGAACAGCTCGCGCGGCGCGTGGGTGGGCGGGCCGAAGTCGCGCGGCGTCATCGCCGTGGCGCACAGGTAGGTGATTCCCTCCAGCGCCTCGGCCAGCGTGGCCACCACCCGGGCGCCGGCCAGCACGTCGGTGGCGCCGCTGGCCATGGCCAGCGCCTCGTCGCGCTGCAGCACCTGCGGATCGCGCGGCGCCACCAGCACGAGATCGGAAAAACCCATCACCTTCATCGCCCGCGCCGCCGCGCCCACGTTGCCGGGGTGGCTGGTGCCGAGGAGGATGAAGCGGGTCGGGTCCGGGGCTTGCATGGGGGCCGGGTAAAATGGCCATTATCGGCAGTGCCCTGCACCGCCACGCTCTTTCCTCCCCGCCGGTCCCTTCTCCCCTGCCCAGGTCGCACCATGTCGCAAGCGCTCCACCCGATGCTCAACATCGCCGTCAAGGCGGCTCGCAGCGCCGGGGCCATCATCAACCGCGCCTCGCTCGACCTGGACTTGCTGCGCATCAGCTCGAAGGGACCGAACGACTTCGTCAGCGAGGTCGACCAGGCCGCCGAGCAGACCATCATCGAGACGCTGCTGACCGCCTACCCGGGTCACGGCATCCTGGCAGAGGAATCGGGCCGCACCCACGGCGCGAAGGACAGCGACTACGTCTGGATCATCGATCCGCTGGACGGCACCACCAACTTCCTGCACGGCTTCCCGGTCTACGCGGTGTCGATCGCGCTGGCCTTCCGCGGCCAGGTGCAGCAGGCGGTGGTCTACGACCCGACGCGCAACGACATGTTCTACGCCTCCAAGGGGCGCGGTTCTTTCCTCAACGACAAGCGGCTGCGTGCCTCCAAGCGCACGCGCCTGTCGGACGCGCTCATCGGCACCGGCTTTCCCTTCCGCAAGGGCGACAACTTCAAGCGCTACGTGCAGATGTTCGAGGAAGTGATGCAGAGCTGCGCCGGCCTGCGCCGCCCCGGCGCCGCGGCGCTCGACCTGTGCTACGTGGCCGCCGGCTACTACGACGGCTTCTTCGAGACCGGGCTGAACCCCTGGGACATCGCCGCGGGCTCGCTGATCATCACCGAGGCCGGCGGCCTGATCGGCAACTTCACCGGCGAGGCCGACTACCTCTACCAGCGCGAGGTGGTGGCGGGCAACCCGAAGGTCTACGGCCAGCTGGTGCAGATCCTGGCGCCCTACACCCGCGCGATCAAGGCCGACGAGCCGGGGGCTACGGCCGCAGCGGCTGCCGAGGCGCCCGCCGGGCTCACGCCGGAGGCAGCGCTGGCCGCCACGCAGGCCGAGCCGCCGAAGAAGAGGGGCGCCGTGCGCATCCGCAAGGCGGACGCAGCCCGCGACGACGACGCACCGCTCTGAGCCACGGGGCTCCGCGCATGGACCAGCCCGTGACGGCCGCCTTCGACGGCCACACGCCGATGATGCAGCAGTACCTGCGCATCAAGGCCGAGTTTCCCGACACGCTCGTCTTCTACCGGATGGGCGACTTCTACGAGCTCTTCTTCGAAGATGCCCGCAAGGCCAACCGCCTGCTCGACATCACGCTGACCAGCCGCGGCCAGAGCGCCGGCGAGCCGGTGGTGATGGCCGGCGTGCCGGTGCATTCGGTGGAGAGCTACCTCGCCAAGCTGATCCGCATGGGCGAGGCCGTGGCCATCTGCGAGCAGGTGGGCGACGTGGCCATGGCCAAGGGCCCGGTCGAGCGCAAGGTGGTGCGCGTGGTCACGCCGGGCACGGTGACCGACACCGAGCTGCTGGCCGACAAGGCCGACTCGGTGCTGCTCGCGGTGGCACGCCAGGGCGCGACCTTCGGCCTTGCCTGGCTGTCGCTGACGCAGGGCGAACTGGGCCTGACCGAGTGCAGCGAGCGCGAGCTCGGCACCTGGCTGGCGCGCCTGTCGGCCAGCGAGGTACTGGTCGACCGCGACCACGGCAGCGCCACGCTGGCGCAGTCGCGCGTGCCGCTGACGGCGCGGCCGGCCTGGCAGTTCGACGCCGCGCTGGGCACGCGCAAGCTGTGCGAGCAGCTGCGCGTGGCCAACCTGGCCGGCTTCAACGCGCAGGATCTCGTCGCCGCCCAGGCCGCCGCCGCCGCGCTGCTGGCCTTCGCCGAGCACACGCAGGGGCAGTCGCTCGCGCACGTGCGCACGCTGACCGTGCGCCGCGCCAGCGAGCTGCTCGAGCTGCCGCCCACCACGCACCGCAACCTCGAGCTCACGCAGACGTTGCGCGGCGAGGACGCGCCCACCCTGCTCTCGCTGCTCGACACCTGCCGCACCGGCATGGGCAGCCGGGCACTGCGCCAGTGGCTGACGCAGCCGCTGCGCGAGCGCCGCGTCGCCGGCCAGCGGCACGACGCCATCGAGGCGCTGCTGCACACCGAGCTCGATGCGCTGCGCGAAGCGCTGCGCGGCGTCAGCGACGTGGAGCGCACCACCGCGCGCATCGCGCTGCGCCAGGTGCGCCCCCGCGAGCTGGCCGGCCTGCGCGCCACGCTGCACGGCCTGCCGACGCTGCTGGCACGCGTGCCGCACGGCGCCAGCGCGCTGCTCGACATGCTGTGGGAGGCGATGCACCCGCCGCAGGAGATCGCCGACCTGCTCGTCATGGCGATCGCCGACGAACCGGCGGTGCTGCTGCGCGACGGCGGCGTGATCGCGCCGGGCTTCGACGCCACGCTCGACGAGTTGCGCGGCATCGGCGCGAACTGCGACGCCTTCCTGCTCGACCTGGAGGCGCGCGAACGCGCGCGCACCGGCATCGCCAACCTGCGCGTGCAGTTCAACAAGGTGCACGGCTTCTACATCGAGGTCACGCAGGGGCAGCTCGACAAGGTCCCGGGAGACTACCTGCGCCGCCAGACGCTGAAGAACGCCGAGCGCTTCATCACGCCGGAACTCAAGAGCTTCGAGGACAAGGCCTTGTCGGCGCAGGACCGCGCGCTGGCGCGCGAAAAGCTGCTCTATGACCAGGTGCTCGACCAGCTGCAGACGCATCTCGATCCGCTGACCTCGCTGGCCCGTGGCCTGGCCGGGCTGGATGCGCTGGCCGCGCTGGCCGAACGCGCGCGCACGCTGGGCTGGTGCCGGCCGTCCTTCGTGCGCGAGCCCTGTATCGACATCGAAGGCGGCCGCCACCCCGTCGTCGAGGCGAGGCTGGCCGAAACCGGCGCCGGCGCCTTCATGTCCAACGACTGCCGGCTCGACGCGAACCGGCGCATGCTCGTCATCACCGGCCCGAACATGGGCGGCAAGAGCACCTTCATGCGCCAGGTGGCGCTGATCACGCTGCTCGCCGCGATGGGTTCCTTCGTGCCGGCCAAGGCCTGCCGGCTCGGGCCGATCGACGCCATCCACACCCGCATCGGCGCGGCCGACGACCTGGCCAACGCTCAGTCGACCTTCATGCTGGAGATGACCGAGGCCGCCGCCATCGTGCACGGTGCCACCGAACAGTCGCTGGTGCTGATGGACGAGATCGGCCGCGGCACCTCCACCTTCGACGGCCTGGCGCTGGCCGGCGCCATCGCCACGCAGCTGCACGACCGCAACCGCTCGTTCACGCTGTTCGCCACGCACTACTTCGAGCTGACCGAGTTCCCGATCAAGCACGAGCGCGCGCTCAACGTGCACGTCTCGGCGGTGGAGAGCGGCGACGACATCGTCTTCCTGCACGACATCCAGGTCGGCCCGGCCAGCCGCAGCTACGGCGTGCAGGTGGCGCGGCTGGCCGGCATGCCGGCCGGGCTGATCCGCCAGGCCCGCGCCACGCTGGAGGCGCTGGAAACGCAGCAGCGCTCGCACGATTCGCAGTTCGACCTCTTCGAGGCGCCGCCGCCGCCGCCGATCCAGGTTCGCAGCGAGGTCGAGGAGACGCTGGCCGAGCTCGACCCGGACAGCCTGTCGCCGAAGGAAGCGCTGGACGCGCTGTACCGCCTGAAAGCCATCCAGAAGGAATCGCCATGACGTATTGCGTGGGCATCAAGCTCGATGCCGGCCTCGTGTTCCTGTCCGACTCGCGCACCAACGCGGGCCTGGACCAGATCAGCACCTACCGCAAGATGATGGTCTACGAGAAGACCGACGAACGCTTCATGGTGATGCTGTCGGCGGGCAACCTGTCGATCAGCCAGTCGGTGCGCGAGATCCTGCAGGTCGAGAAGATCGACAACCCAGGCGGCGAACCGATCACCATCTGGAACGCCGCCAGCATGTTCGACGCCGTGCGCGTGCTCGGCAGCGCGGTGCGCCGCGTCTACGACCAGGACGGCCCGTCGCTCAAGCAGTCGGGCATCGACTTCAACGCCTCGATGATCTTCGGTGGCCAGATCAAGGGCGAGGCGATGCGCCTGTTCCTCGTCTATTCGGCGGGCAATTTCATCGAGGCGACGCGCGAGACCTGTTACTTCCAGATCGGTGAATCGAAGTACGGCAAGCCGGTACTCGACCGCATGATCACGCCGGCCACGCCACTGGACGAAGCCGCCAAGTGCGCGCTGGTGTCGATGGATTCGACGCTGAAGTCCAACCTGTCGGTGGGCCTGCCGCTGGACCTGCTCGTCTACGAGCGCGGGCGCTACGCCAGCGACCAGCTCGTGTGCATCGACGAGCACAACCCGTACTTCCACATGATCCGCAGCACCTGGGGCCAGAAGCTGCGCCAGGTGTTCGAGTCGATCGACGACCCGCACTGGGACGGTGGCACCACGGCGCACCCGCTGTGCGTGAGCTCAGGACGCTTCGAACCGATGCGCAAGATCACCCACGCCGGAGAGAAGATCGTTTGAAGAAGCAGAAGAAGGCCCCGATCGTCTTCAGCCACGCGAACGGCTTCCCGGCCGGCACCTACCGCGTGCTGTTCGAGTTGTGGCGAAAGGCAGGGCACGAGGTGCACGCGGTCGAGCGGTTCGGCCATGACCCGGCCTATCCCGTGACGGGCAACTGGCCCAAGCTGCGCGACCAGCTGATCCACTTCATCGAGCGCGAGGTGGGCGGGCCGGCGATCCTGGTCGGGCACTCGCTGGGCGGCCTGCTGAGCCTGCTGGCCGCCTGCCGCCGGCCCGACCTGGCCAGCGCGCTGATCCTGCTCGACTCGCCGATCATCACCGGCTGGCGCGCGCACAGCCTGCAGGTGGCCAAGGCCACCGGGCTGGTCAAGCGGGTGTCGCCCGGCCGCGTGTCGCAGACGCGGCGGCACGAGTGGCCGTCGCGCGACGCCGTGCGCGCGCATTTCGCCGCCAAGGCGGTATTCGCGCGCTGGGATCCACGCGTGCTCGAGGACTACGTTCAGACGGGCTTCGAGGCGCAGGACGGCAAGATCGTGCTGGCCTTTCGCCGCGACATCGAAACGCGCATCTACAACACGCTGCCGCACCACCTGGGCACGCTGCTCAAGCGCCATCCGCCGGCCTGCCCGGTGAGCTTCGTCGCCGGCACGCAGTCGGCCGAGATGCGCCAGGGCGGCGTGGCCGCGACGCGTGCGCTGGTGGGCGAACGCCTGTACTGGATCGAGGGCACGCACCTGTACCCGATGCAGCACCCGAAGCAGACGGCCGAGCTGGTGCTGAAGGCGATCGCCGCCGGCGCCTGAGCGCGGCCGGGGTGGTGGGCACGCCTATAATCGCGCTTTACCACCACGGCATTCGTGAGTAGCGGGTGCCGCATGCAATGACCAAGTTCGTCTTTGTCACCGGCGGTGTGGTGTCCTCGCTGGGCAAGGGCATCGCGTCTGCATCCCTCGCCGCGATCCTCGAATCGCGCGGCCTCAAGGTCACCCTCATCAAGCTGGATCCGTACCTCAACGTGGATCCGGGCACGATGTCGCCGTTCCAGCATGGCGAGGTGTTCGTCACCGACGACGGCGCCGAGACGGACCTCGACCTCGGCCATTACGAGCGCTTCATCACCACGAAGATGCGCAAGGCCAACAACTTCACCACCGGGCAGATCTACAAGAGCGTGCTCGAGAAGGAGCGCCGCGGCGACTACCTCGGCAAGACGGTGCAGGTGATCCCGCACGTCACCAATGAGATCCAGGAATTCATCAAGCGCGGTGCCGGTGTCGGCACCGACCACGCGGTGGACGTGGCGATCGTCGAGGTCGGCGGCACGGTGGGCGACATCGAGTCGCTGCCCTTCCTCGAAGCCGCGCGGCAGCTGAGCCTGAAGGCCGGTCCGAACCAGTGCGCTTTCGTGCACCTGACCTACGTGCCCTGGATCGCCGCCGCCGGCGAGCTCAAGACCAAGCCGACCCAGCACACCGTGCAGAAGCTGCGCGAGATCGGCGTGCAGCCCGATGCCCTGCTGTGCCGCGCCGACCGCCGCGTGCCCGACGAGGAGCGCGAGAAGATCTCGCTGTTCACGAACGTGCCCGAGTGGGGCGTGATCTCGATGTGGGACGTCGACACCATCTACAAGGTGCCGCGCATGCTGCACGAGCAGGGCCTGGACGGTCTCATCTGCGACAAGCTGCGCCTGTCCACGCCGCCGGCCAACCTGCGCCGCTGGGACGACCTCGTCACCGAAGTTGAGCACCCGAAGTCCGAGGTGCGCATCGCGATGGTGGGCAAGTACACCGATCTGTCCGACTCGTACAAGTCGCTCAACGAGGCCTTGCGCCACGCCGGCATCCACAACCACGCCAAGGTGAACATCGAGTACGTCGACTCCGAGATGATCTCGGCCGACAACGTAGCACGACTGGCCGACTTCGACGCCATCCTGGTGCCCGGCGGCTTCGGCAAGCGCGGCATCGAGGGCAAGATCTGCGCGGCGCGCCTGGCGCGCGAGAAGAAGATCCCCTACCTGGGCATCTGCCTGGGCATGCAGGTCGCGACGATCGAGTTCGCACGCCACAAGGCGGGCCTCGCCAACGCCAACAGCACCGAGTTCGACCCTGCCACGCCGCACCCGGTGATCGCGCTGATCGAGGAATGGCAGGACGCCGACGGCTCGATCCAGAAGCGCAGCGCCAGCTCCGACCTCGGCGGCACCATGCGCCTGGGTGCGCAGAGCTCCGACGTCAAGCCCGGCACGCTGGCCCACGCGATCTACGGCGACGTGGTCACCGAACGACACCGACACCGCTACGAGGCCAACGTCAACTACCTCGACCGCCTCGCCGAGGCCGGGCTGGTGATCTCGGCGATCACGCAGCGCGAGAAGCTCACCGAGATCGTCGAACTGCCGCAGGCCGTGCATCCGTGGTTCATGGGCGTGCAGTTCCACCCCGAGTTCAAGTCCACCCCCTGGGGCGGACACCCGCTGTTCACCTCGTTCGTGAAGGCCGCCCTGGCACAGCACGCCGAGCAGCGTCCGAAGGTGGCGGCATGAAGCTGTGCGGTTTCGACGTCGGCCTGGACCGGCCCTTCTTCCTGATCGCCGGCCCCTGCGTCGTCGAGAGCGAGCAACTGCAGATGGACGTGGCCGGTCGCCTGAAGGAGATCACCTCGGCGCTGGGCATCCCCTTCATCTTCAAGTCGAGCTACGACAAGGCGAACCGCTCCAGCGGCACCACCTTCCGCGGCCCCGGCATGGAACGCGGCCTGGAGATCCTGGCGAAGGTGAGGCGCGAACTGAAGGTGCCCATCCTCACCGACGTGCACAGCGAAGCCGAGATCGCCGCCGTGGCGGCGGTGGTCGACGTGCTGCAGACGCCGGCCTTCCTGTGCCGCCAGACCGATTTCATCCGCGCCGTCGCGCAGTGCGGCAAGCCGGTGAACATCAAGAAGGGCCAGTTCCTCGCCCCGCACGACATGAAGAACGTGATCGACAAGGCGCGTGCGGCCGCGAAGGAAAAGGGCCTGGACCCTGACAACTTCATGGCCTGCGAACGCGGCGCGAGCTTCGGCTACAACAACCTCGTGTCCGACATGCGCTCGCTGGCGATCATGCGCGAGACCGGCGCGCCGGTGGTCTTCGATGCCACGCACTCGGTTCAGCTGCCCGGCGGCCAGGGCACCAGTTCCGGCGGCCAGCGCGAGTTCGTGCCGGTGCTGTCGCGCGCGGCCATCGCGGTGGGCGTGGCCGGTGTGTTCATGGAAACGCATCCCGACCCCGCCAACGCGATGAGCGACGGCCCGAACGCCGTGCCGCTGAAGCACATGAAGGCGCTGCTCGAACAACTGGTGGCACTGGACCGCGTGATCAAGCAGCAGCCGCTGCTCGAGAACGACTTCTCCTGCTGACACCCATTCAAGAATCCATCTTCAGGCGAGAGAGAAAAGACCATGAGCGCAATCGTTGACATCGTCGGCCGAGAGATCCTCGACAGCCGCGGCAACCCGACCGTCGAGTGCGACGTGCTGCTGGAGTCCGGCACCATGGGCCGCGCGGCCGTGCCCTCGGGCGCCTCCACCGGCTCGCGCGAGGCGATCGAGCTGCGCGATGGCGACAAGGCGCGCTACCTCGGCAAGGGCGTGCTCAAGGCCGTCGAGCACGTCAACACCGAGATCAGCGAGGCCGTGCTCGGCCTCGACGCCTCCGAGCAGGCCTTCCTCGACCGCACGCTGATCGACCTGGACGGCACCGACAACAAGAGCCGCCTGGGCGCCAACGCGACGCTGGCCGTCAGCATGGCGGTGGCACGCGCCGCCGCCGAAGAATCCGGCCTGCCGCTGTACCGCTACTTCGGTGGCTCGGGCGGCATGCAGATGCCGGTGCCGATGATGAACGTCATCAACGGCGGCGCGCACGCCAACAACAACCTCGACCTGCAGGAGCTGATGATCATCCCCGTGGGGGCGCCGACCTTCCGCGAGGCGGTGCGATACGGCGCGGAGGTGTTCCACGCGCTGAAGAAGATCATCGACGGCAAGGGCATGACCACCGCCGTCGGCGACGAGGGCGGCTTCGCGCCCAACGTCGCCAGTCACGAGGCGGCCATCCAGCTGATCCTCGAGGCCATCGACAAGGCGGGCTACGAGGCCGGTCGCCAGATCGCCATCGGCCTGGACTGCGCCGCCAGCGAGTTCTACAAGGACGGCAAGTACCACCTGGAAGGCGAAGGCCTGACGCTGAGCGCGCCCGAGTGGACCGACATCCTCGCCACGTGGGTCGACAAGTACCCGATCATCAGCATCGAAGACGGCATGCACGAGGGCGACTGGGACGGCTGGAAGCACCTCAACGAGCGCCTGGGCCAGAAGGTGCAGCTGGTCGGCGACGACCTGTTCGTCACCAACACCCGCATCCTCAAGGAAGGCATAGAGAAGCGCGTCGCCAACTCGATCCTCATCAAGATCAACCAGATCGGCACGCTGACCGAAACCTTCGCCGCCATCGAGATGGCCAAGCGCGCCGGCTGGACGGCGGTGATTTCGCACCGCTCGGGCGAGACCGAAGACTCGACCATCGCCGACATCGCCGTGGGCACCAACGCCGGCCAGATCAAGACCGGCTCGATGAGCCGCAGCGACCGCATCGCCAAGTACAACCAGCTTCTGCGCATCGAGGAAGACCTCGGCGACGTTGCCTCCTACCCGGGCCGCTCGGCCTTCTACAACCTGCGCTGAGGCTGCGGCGATGCGCCTGGTCACCCTCGCCCTGCTGGCGCTGCTCGCGCTGGTGCATGCCGAGCTGTGGTTCGGCAAAGGCGGCGTGCCGCGCGTGATGGAGCTGTCGGGCAAGCTGCGCGACCAGAAAGAGGTCAACGCCGCGGCGAAGCAGCGCAACGCGCAATTGCTCGCCGAGGTCAGCGACCTAAAGGAAGGCCTGGAGATGGTCGAGGAGAAGGCCCGCTTCGACCTCGGCATGGTCAAGCCCGACGAGATCTTCGTGCAGCTCTCGGCGCCGCAGCGCTGAGCCCGCGTCCCGAGTGCTGATGGAGACGCTGCTGCAGGCGCTGCGGCCGCTGTTTGCGCCCGCCTTCTCGCTGTGGGGTGCCCCGGCCAGCTGGCTCGAGCTGGTCGCGTTCGTGCTCGCGCTGGCCATGGTCGGCTTCAACATCCGCGTCAATCCGCTGGGCTGGCCGCTGGCCATCGCCAGCTCGCTGCTGTATCTCGCGCTCTTCTGGGACAGCCGGCTCTATGGCGAAGCCAATCTGCAGATCTTCTTCGTCGTGGTGGCGCTGTGGGGCTGGTGGCAATGGCTGCGCGGCACGCACGACGACGGCACGGCGCTGCGCGTGCGCCCGCTCGGCCGGCGCGAGATGATCGGCTGCACGGTGGCGATGGCCGTGGCCTGGCCGCTGCTCGGCGCCTTTCTGGCGAGAGTCACCGATTCCGACGTGCCGTGGTGGGACGCCTTCCCGACCGCCGGCAGCCTGGTCGGCCAATGGCTTCTCGGCCGCAAGTACGTTGAAAACTGGCCGGTCTGGCTGATCGTCAATGTCGTCAGCGTCGCCCTCTTCGCCTACAAGGGCCTGTGGCTCACGGTCGTGCTCTACGCCGTGTTCGTGCTGCTGTCGGTGGCCGGCTGGCGCACCTGGTCGGCAATGGCCCGCGCCGAGGCGCGATGAGCCGGGCCTTCGTGATCGGCTTGCTCGGTGCCGAGAGCACCGGCAAGACCACGCTGGCCGCCGAACTCGGCACAGCGCTCGCCGCACCCGGGCGCCGGGTGGCCGTGGTGCCGGAATACCTTCGCGAGTTCTGCCATCGCGTCGGCCGCACGCCGCGCCAGGACGAGCAGGCCGGCATCGCCGCGCAGCAGAGCCTGCGCATCGCCGAGGCGGCCAAGTCGCACGACGTCGTGGTGGCCGACACCACCGCGCTGATGATCGCCGTGTACAGCGAGCAGGTGTTCGGCGACACCAGCCTGTACGACAGCGCGCTGGCCGACCACGCGCGCAGCAGCCTGACGCTGCTGACCGCGCTCGACCTGCCCTGGCAGGCCGACGGGCTGCAGCGCGACGGGCCGCATGTGCGCGAGCCCGTCGATGCACTCGTGCGCGCGGCCCTTGCGCGCGCAGCGATCGACTGCGCGGTGGTGTTCGGCCAGGGTCCGCAGCGCCTGGCCAACGCACTGGCCGCGGTGCAGCGCGCGCTGCATCCCCCGCAGGACGACGGCACGAAACGCTGGCAGTGGGTGTGCGATCGCTGCGGCGACGCGGGCTGCGAGCGCCACTGGCTCGCATCGCTCTGATATCGTTCCGCGTCCCCGAGACCCCGACCCGATGGCCCACGCCTGCTTCGAGTGCCGTACCGAAAACGCCGACGGCGCGACGTTCTGCCGTGCCTGTGGCGTCCCCATGGCAGCGCTGACCATGGATCTGCCCGAGAGCGACTCGCCGCAGGCCCTGCGCTGCGAGGACTGCGGGCACCGCAATCCGGCCGGCTCGACCTATTGCGAGCGTTGCGGCTACGGGCTGGTTGCGCTGCTGTCACTCGGCGCGGCCCCTGCGGCCCCCGCGGCCACTTCGATAGCCGCACCGTCGCCGACGCCGGCACCAGCCCCCGAGACACAGGCTCCGCCGAGCGAGGGCGCGCCGACCCTGGCGCCGCCACTGCCGGCTGCCTGGCGAAGCGCTGCGGCGCCCGACGAGGACACCTTCGATCCGCTGTCGGCGCCGACGTTGGTGATGTCGCACACGGCGCCCTCGCCGCTGCCGCCGCTCGAACCTTCCATGTCCGTGCGGCGCGGGCCGCGCCCGCTGCGCTGGGTGGCCGCGGGCCTGGGCCTGCTGGCGGTGTTCGCTCTGCTCGCCTGGCTGGCGGGGCCGAGCGCGCCGCCGGCCGCGATGGATGCCGCGCCGGCTCCGGCGGCTGCGCAGGTTTCCGCCGCAGCACCGGCCGCAACCCCGTTGCCGGCCTCGTCGCCCGTGCCGGTGATGTCCGCGCCGGCACCGGCTTCGGCCGCCTTGCCGGCAGCTGCCCCTGCGCCTGCCTCCGCAACGGCTGCTGCGGCACCGGCACGCAAGCAGGTGCCTGAGCCCGTGGCACGCAAGCGGGCGCTGGAGGCCCCCGCCGCGCGAAGCGAACCGGCACCCGCACCCTCCGCCCCGGCACCGGTCGTCGCCGCGCCACCGGCGCCGCCACCGGAGCGAGCGAAGACCGTGACCGAACTGTGTGCCGCTGCGAACCTGCTGGCGCGCGGCTTCTGCGAGCAGCGCGAATGCCGGCGCGGCGAACTGGCTGCGGATCCGGTCTGCTTGAAGCTCCGGGACGCCGAACAGCGCCGCCTGTTCCAGCAGTAGCGCGAGCCGGTCAGCCAGTCAGTTCAGCGCACTGCTGCCCGGCGGCTGAGAGCCTGGCGGCAAGAAGAGGCCCGCGGAATCGACCGGGTCGAAGTGGTACTTGATGCCGCAGAAGTCGCAGGCGATCTCGACCCGGCCCTGCTCGGCGATGATGCCCTCGATCTCTTCGCGGCCCAGGCTGCGCAGCATCGCTCCCACGCGATCACGCGAGCAGGAGCACTTGAAGTACGGCCCCGACGCACCGGCTTGCGGCTCGAAGCGCATCAGCTTCTCCTCCCAGAACAGCCGGCGCAGGATGGTGTCGGCATCCAGCGTGAGCAGCTCATGGCTCGTCAGCGTGGCGGCGAGGTGGGCGATGCGGTTGAATTCTTCGTTCAGGCCGATCTGGTCCTGGTCGAGCTGGCTGGCCAGGTTGCCGGCACCTTCCACCGGCAGGCGCTGGATCAGCAGGCCGGCGGCCACCTTGTCGTCGGCAGCGAGCACGAGCCGCGTATCGAGTTGCTCGGACTGCAGCATGTAGTGTTCGAGCACCTGCGACAGCTGCTGCAACGGCTCGCGCGCGTCGCCGTGCAGCGGTACCACACCCTGATAGGGCTGCTGGCCGGGCAGCTTGTCCTGCGGATCCAGCGTGATGGCGCAGCGGCCCTGGCCATGCACGTTGAGCATCGCCTCCAGCTTCGCGCCGGCCGGCACCTCGCCGATCACCTTGGCGGTGGTGCGAAAGGCCAGGTCCGGCTGCACCTCGGCCACCGCGAGCTTCACCGGCCCGTCGCCGTACACCTGCAGGATCAGCGCACCGTTGAACTTGATGTTGGCCTGCATCAGCACGCCGGCCGCGGCCATCTCGCCGAGCAGCTCGCGCACCGGCGGCGGGAAAGCGTCTGCAGCAGTTTCGCGGCGCTGCAGCAACTCTTGCCAGGCATCGGTCAGCCGCACCAGCATGCCGCGCACCGGCAGCCCCTCGAAGATGAACTTGTGCAATTCGCTCAAGACGACACCCCGCAGGCCGAGTACAGCCCGCGACCCTCCGGGAGGGTCGGGCCTTGCTTGGGGCGGCCCGGCGCTGCGGCCCGCATCAGCCGATCTTCCTCAAGCCGCGGCGATAGCGCTCGGAGTTCTCGGCGTAGTGCACCGCGCCCAGCCGCAGGCGCTCGAACTGCTCGGGCGAGAGCTGCCTCACCACTCGGGCCGGCGAGCCCATGATCAGCGAACCGTCCGGGAACTCCTTGCCCTCGGTGACCAGCGCGCCGGCACCGACCAGGCAATTGCGGCCGATCTTCGCGTTGTTCAGCACCACCGCCTGGATGCCGATCAGCGAGCCGTCGCCTATCGTGCAGCCGTGCAGCATGACCTGATGGCCGATGGTCACGTCGGCGCCGATGGCGAGCGGGCAACCCATGTCGGTGTGCAGCACGCTGCCGTCCTGCACGTTGGAGCCGCGGCCGACGGTGATCCATTCGTTGTCGCCGCGCAGGATGGCGCCGAACCAGACGCTGGCGCCCTCTTCCAGCGCCACGCGGCCGATGACCTGCGCGCTGTCGGCCACCCAGGCGGTGGGGGCGATGCGGGGAATGTCGTCGTCGAGCTGGTAGATCGCCATGGCGTGCTTCAGGGAAAGGCGCGAAGTGTAGTCACAAGGCGCGATGGCTGCGTTCCTCGGCCTGCGTCATCACGCGGATGCAAGGGGTGTAGCCGTCGTGCACGACGCCATGCAGGTCGGTGCGCTTGTGCGAGCGCATCAGCGACAGCAGGAACTGCACGATCTCGCGGGTGATCACCTGCCCCGGCACGAGCGCCGGGATGCCGGGCGGGTACGGAACGATCTGGTCGGCACACACGCGGCCGTCGAGCGCGGCGTTGGCATGCTCGTCGTCATCGAGCAGCGGCAGCAGTTCGCCCTCGCAGTAGAAGGCGTCGCGCGGCAGGTAACGCAGGCTGGTGAAACCGGCGATCTCCGGCGCCTTGACGAGCCGCCGCGGTGCCTTGGCCTCGCGCGCCAGGCGCAGCAGCGCGTCGTGCAAGCGTGAGACCTTGCTGCGCGTGGTGCCGATGGTCAGCAGCAGCGTCACGGTGTTGAAGGTCGACTTCTCGACCTGGATGTTGAAGCGCTCGAACAGCACCTGCTGGAACTCGTCGACCGTGAAGCCCGAGCGCGACACGTCGACGGTGATCTTGGTCGGGTCGAGCTGGATCCCGTCGTCTTGCACCTCGGCGGGCAGCAGGTCGGTCAGCGTGAGCGCCTGGAACACGTTGGTCGCGTCGATCGCCTCGCGCAACTCGGCGGCGAGCTCGAGCGTGCGTTGCAGCAGCTTGTAGCCTTCCATCACGGCCTGCTGGCGGCCCACGTCGAGGCTGGCGATGATGCCGTACTGCGGGCTCGTCGACGTGTGCATGTTGAAGTTCTCGCGGAACAGGTGCGCGTCGAAGGCCGGGTCGTTCACGTGGATCATGCTGGCCTGGCTGAGCGCAGACAGCACCTTGTGCGTGGACTGCGTGGCGTAGTCGGCACCGGCCTCCATCGCCGTCGGGCGGAATGCGGGGTGGAAGCGCGCATGCGCGTACCAGGCCTCGTCGATGATCACCTTGATGCCCTTGGCATGCGCCGCCGCGATGATCGGCGGCAGGTCGTAGCGCAGGCCGTCGTAGGTGCAGGACGTGAGGATCAGCGCCTTCGCATCGGGATGCGCCTCGATGGCCGCGAACAGCGTCTTCTTCGGCACCGGGCCGAACAGGCCGTAGGTGCGGTTCATCGAGCTGTCCAGGTACACCGGCCGCGCGCCCGACAGCACCACACCGTGGTGCACCGACTTGTGGCAGTTGCGGTCGAGCAGCAGCTTGTCGCCCGGCGCCAGCAGGGTCTGGAAGATCACCTTGTTGGCCGTCGAGGTGCCGTTGGTCGCGAAGAAGGTGCGCTGCGCGCCGAAGGCGCGTGCCGCCATCTCCTGCGCCTGTGCGATCACGCCCTTCGGGTCGAGCAGCGAGTCGAGCATGTCGACCGACACCGACAGGTCGGCTCGCAGCATGTTCTCGCCGAGGAATTCGTGGAACTCCGCCGACCAGGGGCTGCCGCGCAGGCTGTCGCCCGACGAATGGCCCGGCGTGTGCCACGCATCCTTGGCCATCAGCACGTACTCGCGCAGCGCGTCGAAGAAGGGCGTGCGCGACTTCTCCTGGATCTCGGCCTGCAGGATGCGGAACCAGCCGCGCGGGTCGGCTTCGTCGCGCATGAAGAAGCCGTCGATCGCCTCGCGCGTCAGCGCGCCGACGGTCTCTTCGTCGCGGGCACTGTCCACCAGCACGTAGAGGTCGAGCTCCGGGCGCATGGCGTGCACGGACTGCACAAGGTCCTCGGCTGCCCAGGGTGCGGCGCCTTGCGGGTCGCCCAGGCTGTCGATCAGCACGCTCTGCAGGTCGCCGTCGTCGCGGGCGATGGCCAGGGCTTCGGCGGCCGAGGCAACGCCGTGGAAACTCAATCCGCAGGGATTGTCGAGTTGCTTGGCGGCGGCGCCCAGGCCCTTGAGCAGGCTGCGGCGCAGCGTGGCATCGGCGAGGACGAGCAGGACATGGCTGTGGGGGCGCGGCATGGGCCGGAGCTTATCAAGCACCGCGACGGTGCCATCGATAATCGCCGCATGGAACTCCGCCGCGAAGCGCTCGCCCTTCTGCTGATCGCCGATCCGGCGGACAAGGCGGCCGCCGTGCGCACGCTGGGTGCCGATGCGTCGCTGACGCTCGACACCTCCGAGGTGCTGGCCGAACCCGCCGGCTTGCCGGGCCGGCCGGCGCGGCCGCCGCTGGTGGCGCCGAAGGATGTGCCGACCCGCTCGCCCTTCACGCTCGAGGGCCGCGCGGCGCTGCTGCACTCGATCGCGCACATCGAATTCAACGCCATCAACCTGGCGCTCGATGCAGTGTGGCGCTTCGCCGGCATGCCGGCCGAGTTCTACCGCGACTGGCTGCGCGTGGCCGCGGAGGAGTCGCTGCACTTCTCGCTGCTGCGCGAGCACCTGCAATCGCTCGGCCACGGCTACGGCGACTTCGCCGCCCACGACGGACTGTGGACGATGGCCGCACGCACCGCGCACGACATCGTGGCGCGCATGGCGCTGGTGCCGCGCACGCTGGAGGCCCGCGGGCTGGATGCCACGCCGCCGCTGCAGGCCAAGCTGGGCAAGGCCGGCGATGCACGCGCGGTGGAGATCCTCGACGTGATCCTGCGCGACGAGATCGGCCATGTCGCCATCGGCAACCGCTGGTACCGCTTCGTCTGCGAGCGCGCCGGGCTGGATGCGGTGGCGATCTACCCGGCGCTGGTGGAACGTTATGCCGCGCCGCGCCTGCGCCCGCCGTTCAACGATGCCGCGCGCCGTGCCGCCGGCTTCACCGACGACGAGATCGCCTACCTCACCCGCGCCGTCTGAGCGAGGCCATTCATGCGCATCTTCGTCGCCGGCTTCCACCACGAGACCAACACTTTCGCGCCTTCGGTGGCGGACTGGGATGCCTTCGAGGCTGGCGCGGGCTACCCCGCCTACGCGCGCGGGCTAGCGATGCTCGAGAAGATGAGTGGAGGCAGCCTGGCCGTCGCCGGCTTCGTGCGCCAAGCCCGCGCCCGAGGCTGGACGCTCGTGCCTTCGGTGTGGGCCGGCGCCATGCCCTCCAACCGCATCACCGCCGACGCCTTTGCGCGCATCCGCGACGAGATGCTCGCCGACCTGCGCGAGGCCATGCGCACAGGACTCGACGGCATCCTGCTCGACCTGCACGGTGCTGCCGTCGCCGAGGGCGCCGACGATGCCGAGGGCGAGTTGCTGCAGTGCCTGCGCACCGTTGCCGGCCCCGCGCTGCCCATCGTCGCGAGCCTGGACCTCCACGCCAACGTGACGCGGCGCATGCTGGCCCACGCCAGCGCCATGACCGCCTACCGGACCTACCCGCACGTCGACATGGTCGCCACCGGCGAGCGTGCCGCGCAGATGCTGGCGCGGCGGCTGCCGGCGGGCGCGCCGGCACGGCACACCCATGCGCGCCGCGTGCCCTTCCTGCTGCCGCTGAACGCGCAGTGCACGCTGATGCAGCCAGCGGCCTCGGTGATCGCGCAGCTCGAGCGCCTCGAGGCGGACGCGGATCTGGAGCTCAGCTTCGCGATGGGCTTCTCCGCGGCCGACTTCGCCGAATGCGGCCCGGTGCTCTTCGGGCACGGCGCCGACGCGGCGGCGCTGCAGCGTGCCGTCGACACGCTGCAAGCGGAGGTCTGTGCGCGGCGTTGCGAGTGGTCGTCGGAACTGCTGGCGCCCGCCGAGGCCGTCGCGCGCGCCCTGTCTCTCGCCGGCCCCGGCCGCGGCCCGGTGATCATCGCCGACACGCAGGACAACCCCGGCGCCGGCGGCGATGCCAACACCACCGGCATGCTGCACGCCCTGCGTGCTGCGGACGCCGGGCACCGGCTCGCAGGCAGCGTCGCTCTCGGCCTGCTGTTCGACCCCGAGAGCGCAGCCGCCGCCTGCGCCGCGGGGGTCGGTGCGCGGCTGCAGCTGTCGCTGGGCCGTTCCGTGGCCACCTGGGACGGCACCCTCACCGACCCGCCGCTTCACGGCGAAGCCCGCGTGCTCGCGGTGCACGACGGCACACTGCCCTTGCACGGCCCGATGACCGCAGGCGCGACAGCGCGGCTCGGCCCTTGTGCCTGCGTCGAGATCGACGGCATCCGCGTGCTGCTGTCCAGCGCCAAGGCGCAGATGCTCGACCTCGACCTGTTCCGCTTCCTCGGCATCGAGCCGGGCGCGATGCAGATGCTGGTGGTGAAGAGCTCGGTGCATTTCCGCGCCGCTTTCGCGCCCATCGCCTCGCACATCCTCGTGGCCAAGGCCCCTGGCCCGATGCCCGCCGACCCGGGCGACCTGCCCTGGCGGCACCTCGACCCGGATACCGCACCGCGGCCCTGACAGGCGCCGAAGCCGGCCGGGCTGGCACGGCTCCCGCTTACACTTCGCGCCACGCCCTCCGGCCCACCGGTCCGGGCTCCCGACATTCCTTCATCGAGGACTTCATGACCACCATCACCACCCGTCGTTTCCTGCAAACCACCGGCCTGCTCTTCGCGGGCGTGCTGCTCGCCGCCTGCGGCAAGAAGGAGCCGGCACCGGCTCCGGCCGCACCGGCCGCCGCGCCGGCCGCTTCCGTCGCCGCCGCACCGCCGCCGGCCAAGGTCTACGCCGTCGGCACCGACGCGGCCTACGCCCCCTTCGAGTCGCAGAACGAGAAGGGCGAGATCGTCGGCCTCACCGTCGACGTCGTGAACGCCGTGGCCAAGAAGGCCGGCATCGAGGTGAAATTCGTCAACACGCCGTGGGAAGGCATCTTCAACTCGCTGGCGCAGGGCGACCGCGACATGCTGGCCTCGTCGATCACGATCACCGACGAGCGCAAGCAGACGATGGACTTCACCAACCCCTACTTCGACGCCTACCAGCTGATCGCCGTGAAGGCGACCTCGAAGGTGAGCAAGTTCGACGACCTGAAGAAGCTCAAGGTCGGCGTGCAGACCGGCACCACCGGTGACGAAGTCGTCACCAAGCAGCAGGGCAAGAACAGCACCAACATCAAGCGCTTCGAGTCGACCCCGCTGGCGCTGAAGGAACTGGAAGCCGGCGGCGTGGACGCGGTCGTGGCCGACAACGGCGTGGTCATCAACTACGTGACCAACAACCCGGGCGCCAAGTTCAAGACCGTCAGCGACAAGGCTTTCGCGCCCGAGCAGTACGGCTTCGCGGTCAAGAAGGGCAACACCGAGCTGCTCGAGAAGCTGAACAAGGGCCTGGCCGACATCAAGGCCGACGGCAGCTACGACCAGATCTACGCCAAGTACTTCGGCGCTGCCGCGGCACCGGCCTCCGCCGCGTCGAAGTAAGCCCGCGGAGCGCGCGTGGAACTGCGCTGGGAGATCCTCGCCGGCTACGGGCCGTTGTTCCTCAACGGCCTGTGGATGACGATCCAGCTCACCATCGTCTCGATCGGCGCCGGGCTGATGCTCGGCGTGCTGCTCGGGCTGGTCAGCAGTTCACGCGATGCTCCCGCGCCGAAGTCGGCCGCACTGGCCTGGGCGCTCAGGGCCACCCGGGCGATCACGGTCGGCTACGTGGCCTTCTTTCGCGGCACGCCGTTGTTCGTGCAGATCCTGCTGGTGCACTTCGCGCTGATGCCGGCATTGATCCACCCGGACCACGGCCTGCTGCTCGCCGGCGAGGCGGCGCGCGAGTTCCGCCAGTCGCACGGCGCCTTCTTCTCCGGCGCGCTGGCGATGACGCTCAACGCCGGCGCCTACATCTCCGAGATCTTCCGCGCCGGCATCCAGAGCATCCACCTGGGCCAGACACAGGCCGCCTACAGCCTGGGGCTCACCCACCCACAGGCGATGCGCTTCGTGGTGCTGCCGCAGGCCTTCCGGCGCATGGTGCCGGCGCTGGTCAACGAGGGCGTCACGCTGATCAAGGATTCCTCGCTGGTGTCGGCCATTGGCCTGGCCGAACTGGCCCTGGCAGCGCGCACCGTCGCGGGCGCGTACTCGCGCTACTGGGAGCCCTATCTGGCGATATCGGCCGTCTACCTCGTGCTGACGCTGACCTTGTCGATGCTCGCACGCCGGCTGGAGGCACCGTCGCACCTGCGCGGACGCTGACGTCCGGTTAAACAGTTGTCGCGCCAGCACAACGCAGCACGGGTTTTCCACCGGGTGTCATCTAAGATTCGGGTTCTCGGTCCGGTGACATGCGTCAACCGGTTGTGTTACGAGCAAAGACCATAAGGATTTACATGAAGCGCTCTATCTTCCTGGCCGCCCTGGCCACCCTGACCAGCGGTGCCGCCCTGGCCCAAAGCAGCGTCACCGTCTACGGCCGCCTGAACGTCTCGGCCGAGCGCCAGAAGGACGGCGACACCACCATCAACGCCCTGCAGAACAGCGCGTCGCGTATCGGCTTCAAGGGCACCGAAGACCTCGGTGGTGGCCTGAAGGCCTCGTTCCTGATCGAGCACGGTTTCAATCCGGACACCGGCCGCCAGTCACAGACCGCGTTCTGGGCCCGTGAGAGCTGGGTCGGCCTCGAAGGCGCGTTCGGCAAGGTGCGCCTGGGCAATGTCGGCTTCGGAACCGCGGCCTATTTCGCCACCGCCGACTACATCAGCATGCACAACCACGACACCGGTACGTCGTCGGATGCGTTCTACCTGTACCCCGGCGCTCCGCTGACCAACGTGATCGCCTACGCCACGCCGACCATCGCCGGTTTCTCGGGCGAAGCCCAGTTCGGCCTGAAGGAAGCCAGCCAGACGAAGAACACCTTCGTGCTGGCCGCCAACTACGACGCGGGTCCGCTGCACCTGGGCGCCGGCTATGTGTCGGCCCCGACCGGCCTGGCCACGCCGCCCGCCAGCGACAGCGCCAAGGAATTCGGCGTGCGTGCCCTGTATGAGATGGGTGCCTTCACCGTCGGTGCCTACTACATCAACAACAAGATCGATGACGGCGCCGGCAACAGCCTGAAGCGCAACGCCATCCGCCTGTCGGGCATGTACGCGATGGGTGCCAGCGAGTTCCACGCGAACTTCGGCAAGGCCAGCAACTTCAAGGCCAACGGCACCACCGTGGACGACTCCGGCGCCACCCAGTTCACCCTGGGCTACAACTACAACCTGAGCAAGCGCACCAAGGTGTACGGCTTCTACACCCAGGTGTCGAACAACGACAACGCCATCTACAGCGTGAGCAACTTCGGCGACAAGTTCTCGTCGCTGGCTGTGGGCGTGCGCCACAACTTCTGATCCCCCGATCAGCAGTCAAGCGTCTGAAAGGGCCGGTCGAAAGACCGGCCCTTTTTCTTTGCGCTCAGGCCTTCACTCGAAGAAATAGCGCTTCAAGCCGGCCAGGATCATTTCCACCGCGATGGCGGTGAGCACCAGGCCCATCAGCTTCTCGACGGCCGAGACCACCGAATCGCCGACCCAGCGGCGGATGCGATCACACAGCATCAGCACCGCGCCGGACACCAGCATCGCGCAGGTCAGCGCCGCCACCCAGGTCATCACCCGGTCCGGCTGGCGTGAGGCCAGCAGCAGCACGGTGGCCATTGCCGAAGGCCCGGCCAGCAGCGGCACGGCCAGCGGAAAGATCATCGGTTCCCTGCCCTCGGGCGTGCCGTACACACCGCCCTCGTGGCTGAAGATCATGCGGATGGCCACCATCAGCAGGATCACGCCGCCAGCCACCTCCAGCGAGCGTTCCGACAGCCGCATCACGCTCAGGAAGGCTTCGCCGAAGAACATGAACGCGAACAGCACCGCGAAGGCGATCGCGACCTCGCGCGCCGCGACCCAGTAGCGCCGCTCGCGCGGCACCGTGTTCATGATCGGAATGAAGATCGGCAGGCTGCCCAGCGGGTCGAGCACGAGCAGCAGCAGGATGAGGGCAGAGAGAAAGCTGTGGTCCATGGGGCGGGCATTGTGAGGCCATGGCCCGCCGATGGCTCCTTCAGGCGATGTTCCGAAACGATCGAAAGGGAAAACTTCCGACCATGCCGCGAGCAGTTCCGGCAGCCCTCCGAAGCCCAGCGATCGACAAGGAATCCCGCATGAACACCACCACCGCCACCCGCCCGACCGTCACGGCCCAGGCCTTCACGCCCGCACGGCTCGACATGTACGTCGGCATCCACAAGGCCCTGCGTCACTTCATGACGGACACGCTGCACCGCGTCGGCCGCATGGATCCGACCGACAGCGCCGATCTGGCCCGCACGCTCGGCCAGTTCGAGGACCTGATGGCGCTGTGCGTGAACCACATCCACCATGAGAACGACTTCGTTCATGCCGCGATCGAGGCCCGCCAGCCGCGCGGCTCATCGCGCACCGCCGACGATCACGTGGAGCACTTCGAGCACATCGACGCGCTGCGCGCCGAGGCACGTGCGCTGGCCCGGTCCGAGCCGGCCGAGCGCCCCGTGCAGGCCCTGCGCCTGTACCGCCACCTGGCGCTGTTCGTGGCCGACAACTTCCAGCACATGAACGTCGAGGAGACCACCAACAACGCGACGCTGTGGGCGCACTACAGCGATGCCGAGTTGCTGGAACTGCACCACCGCATCCTGGCCAGCCTGCCGCCCGCGGAGACGCTCGAGGTGATGCGCTGGATGATCCCGGCCTCGAGCCCGGCCGAGCGCGCGCAGATCCTGGGCGGCATGAAGGCCGGGGCGCCTGCGGCCGCCTTCCAGGCTGTGCTCGACGCCGTGCGCCCGCACCTGGACGACAGCGCCTGGGGCCAGCTCGCGCGCGCCGTCGGCGTGGCGCAGCAGCCCGGACTCGCGGACTTCCGCTGAACCGCGGCGTGACGGCGCCCCGCGCGCCGCACGCCCCTGCCACCCCCGCGAGACATTCATGAACAAGACCTGGCTCCGATGGGCCGGCTACGGCCTGCTCGTCTTCATCGCCCTGGCCGCCACCGCGATCGCCGCGCTGGTCGGCTATGGCCACCTCAAGGCCTCCCGCAAGCTGGAGATCCGCCTCGAAGCGGTCGCCGCGCGCAGCGACGCTGCCGCCGTCGAGCGCGGCGGCTACCTCTTCCGCTCGCGCGGCTGCACCGACTGCCATGGCAGCGACGGCACCGGCCGCACCTTCGTCGACGACGGCAAGGGCCTGCGTCTGCACGCGCCGAACATCACGCCAGCCCCGAGATCGGCCACGGCGGGCTACCGCATGGAGGACTGGGATCGCAGCATCCGCCACGGCGTGGCGCCGGGCGGGCGGCCGCTGATGATCATGCCCAGCGAAGACTACAACCGCCTCACCAACGACGACTTCGCGGCGCTGGTGGCCTACCTGCGCCAGATGCCGGCAGCCGAGGGCGACCTGGCGCAGATCAGCCTGCCGCTGCCGGTGCGCGCGCTGTACGGCGCCGGGTTCATCCAGGACGCCGCGCAGAAGATCGACCACACGCTCGCACCCGCCGAGCCGGTGCCGGAGGCCGTGTCGGCCACCCACGGCGCCTATGTCGCCAATGCCTGCATCGGCTGCCATGGGCCGGGTCTCGCCGGTGGCCGCATCCCCGGCGCGCCCCCGGACTGGCCGGCTGCGGCCAACCTGACGCCGGGCGCGGGTACCGCACTCGCGAACTACGCCGACGAGAAGGCCTTCGTCGCGATGATGCGCAGCGGCGTGCGGCCCGACGGCAGCGCCGTCAGCACGGTGATGCCCTTCGGATCGCTCAAGGCGATGAGCGACGTCGATCTCGAAGCCCTCTTCCTGCACCTCAAGAGCCTGCCGCCGCGCGCGGCGGGCTCACGCTGACCGGAGACAGCCATGCATGTCCTGACCCCTACCGCCTTTGCCTTGCTCGTCTGCCTCACGTTGATCTCTTGCGGCGGTGGCGATCTCGAGGCCCGCCACGCCACGCCGCAGACTCCGAGCCAGGTGAGCCTGGAAGGCTGCGTCGTCGATGCGAACAATCGGCCACGCGTGCTGGCCGTGCAGGCCAGCACCCCCGAAGGCCGCACCGTCGCCAGCGCGATGAGCGATGCACGCGGCGTGTTCCGCATGCACGTGCCGGCGCAAGAAGTCATTCGCATTGCGACGAGCCCCGATGCCGATGGCGGCGTGACGATCATGACGGGCCACGACGACGCCTTTCTCGGTGGCTGCTTGCGCGGCTGAGTTGCGGGAGCGAAGCGCGTGTCCGTCCGCGCGGGACTACCACTCGCGGCCCGTTGCGGTCTTCGCTGGTCTGCTTTCGTGCGACGGGCATGGTCGCAGGTCGACGGCGGTACCCGCGTTCTCCGGCCCACGCTCGCGGGCGACCTCCGCGGGCCGCCACCGTGACCGCATCAATACCGGGTGTGCCATGCCCTCGCCAGGGCGACCGCGAATGGGGCCTGCGCCCGCGGGCACCACCGCCGCCCTGCCGGCATCCGCGGTGGCCTGCCGTCATGAGGGTCTCGGTGGTTGTGGGGCAGGCGGTTCGGGTGTGCGATCGCAGGCCCCATTCGCGGTCGCCCGCGAGCGTGGGCCGGAGAGCGCATACCCGGACCGCCTGTCCGCGAGCCCATCGTTGCGGACCTTCGTGAGTGTCTGCGACGTGCCGAACGCAGTGTCTCGCCGTTCCGCGCTTCTCTGCACGCAGTGCGGTTTCACTCAGGAGGTCGGCACCCGGCCTGCGCGCCCATCCCACGTTCGAGTGCCGAGCCCCCCGCAGGCAGGGCAGTGCGACGACCGCGCAGCAAGCAGATCATGGCGCCTCCACTTGCGGAGCCGATCATGCTGCAACGAGTCCATGCCTTGACCGAGACCGGCGCGATCCATCGTCACGACGACGCGCCGCCGCCGGTGGAGATTCCGCCGGGCCACATCGGGCCGGTGGTGCTGCCCGGCAGCGGCAGGCTGGTCTGGTGGACCGGCCGCGTGGCGATCGGCCTGCGCCACCAGCCGCAGCGCCCGCCGGCGATGCCCTCGCAGTCAGCGCTGTGGCTGCAGTCGTTGATGCTGGCGCGGCTGACGGCCTGAGCCGCTGCGTCAGTCGCCCGCAGCGATGCCCTCACGGCGCGGGTCGGCCGCGCCGAACCAGCCCTTGTCAACGCGCCGGATGCCCTGCAGGCCGCTGGTCTGGGCCTGCACCTGCACGTCGTGGCCGCGGGCGCGCAACGCGTCCGCCAGCGCGCTGCTCGAACGGCCGGCTTCCAGCTCGGTCGGCCCGTTGCGCGAGCCGAAGTTGGGCAACGCGACCGCCTGCTGCAGGTCCAGCTCCCAGTCTAGCGAGGCCACCAGCGCCTTGGCGACGTGGTTGATGATGGCCGGCCCGCCCGGTGAGCCGATCGACATCACCAGCCGGCCGCCCTCGCGCTCGAACACCAGCATCGGCGCCATCGCCGAGCGCGGCCGCTTGCCGCCCTGCACCCGGTTGGCCACCGGCACGCCATCGACCGCCGGCACGAAGGAGAAATCGGTGAGCTGGTTATTGAGCAGGAAGCCACGCACCATGATCTGCGCGCCGAAACCGTTCTCGATGGTGCTGGTCATCGACAGCGCATGGCCGAAGCCGTCGACCACCGACACCTGCGTCGTCGACGCCAGTTCGGGGCTGCGGTCGTCGGCCAGGCTCATCTGTGGGCCGAGTGGCGTGCCGGCGGCGGCCCGGCCCATGCTGCGCGGGCCGATCAGCGCCGCGCGCTGCTGCAGATAGTGCGGGTCGAGCAGCGTGGCGGCGCCCAGGCCGGGCAACGGCGCGAAGTCGGGGTCGGCCACGTAGCGGGCCCGGTCGGCGAAGGCCAGCCGGCCCGCCTCGCTGAACAGGTGCACCGCCTGCGCGTCGGGCTCCAGCCCCCAGGGTGCCGGCCGCGGCCGCAGCGCCTCGATGCCACGCGTTTCGAGCATGCCCAGCATCTGCCCCACCGCCAACGTGCCCGACGAGGGTGGCGGCATGCCGCACAGGCGCCAGCGGCGATGGTCGAAGCACAGCGGCGCGCGCTCGATGGCGCGGTAGCCGGCAAGGTCGGCCTCGTCGAGCAGGCCGGGGTTGCTGGCGTGGCCGCGCGCGCGGGCGACGATGTCGCGGGCGATCTCGCCGCGGTAGAACACGCCGGCCCCTTGCGCGGCCACGGTGCGCAGCACCTCGGCGAGCGCTGGGTTGCGCAAGGTCTGCCCGGCTGCAAGCGGCGTGCCGCCGCGATTGAAGAAGAGCGCGGCCGCCTGCGGGTCGTCGCGAAGCCGCTGCGCGAGCGGCTCGCGCAGCAGCTGTGCCAGCCGTGCCCCGACCGGGAAGCCGCGTTCGGCCAGATCGATGGCCGGTTCGAACAGCGTCGCCCAGGGCAGCCGGCCATGCTGCGCATGCGCGAGTTCGAGTGCACGCAGCACCCCCGGCACGCCGACCGAGCGGCCTCCGACCAGCGCTTCGGCGAAACCCATCGGCCGCCCGTCGCGCAGGAACAGCCCCGGCCCGGCCTGCGCCGGCGCCGTCTCGCGACCGTCGTAGGCCTGGACCCGGCGCCCGTCGTGGTGGACGAGGAAGAGGCCGCCGCCCAGACCCGAGCTCTGCGGCTCGACCAGCGCCAGCACCATCTGCGTGGCGATGGCGGCATCGACTGCGCTGCCGCCGCCGCGCAGCACGCGCAGCCCGGCCTGCACGGCCAGCGGATGCGCGGCCGACACCATATGGCGCGTGGCGTGCCAGCCCGGCTTGTCGGCGAAGCCGCTGGCGGATTCCGGCGCGGCAGGTGCCGGGTTCGGCGCGAGCGTGCCACTGCAAGCGGCCAGGGCCAGCGCCGTCGCCAGCGCCGTCGCCAGCGCGGCGGACGCGGCGCGCCGCAAGCTCACTCGCCGCCCTTGCCCGCCGCGGGATCGACGCCGATGTGATGCATCACACGCTGCGGGAACGGGATCTCGATGCCTTCGCGATCGAACAGGTCGAGGATCGCGAGGTTGACGTCGGAGCGCACGTTGCCCTGGCCGTTCTCGGGGTCGGCGATCCAGAAGTTGATGGTCAGGTTCATGCCGTCGGCAGCGAACTCGGCCAGCTGGCACGAGGGCTCCGGATCCTTCAGCACGCGCGGCACGTTCGCCACCGCCGCCGTCACGCGGGCCTGCAACTCGCGCACGTCGGTGCCGTAGGCCACCTGCACGGTGGTGCTCAGCAGAACCTTCATATCGGCCAGGGACAGGTTCTCGACTCGCTGCGTGATCAGCATCTCGTTGGGCACGATCGCCTCGCGGCCCGAGAGCGCGCGAATCACCGTGTAGCGCGTGCGGATGTCGGTGACACGGCCGTCGAAGTTGTCCACGCGCACCATGTCGCCGATGCGCAGCGAACGCTCGGCCAGGATGACGAAGCCGCTGACGTAGTTGGCGGCGATCTTCTGCAGGCCGAAGCCCAGGCCCACGCCGACTGCGCCGCCGAGCACCGACAGCGCGGTGAGGTCGATGCCCACCGCCGACAGGGCCAGGATCAGGCCGAGGAACAGCAGCAGCGCCCGCACCAGGTTGGCGGCGATCTTGCGGATCGACAGGTCGTCGCCGCTTCCGCGAAGCAGTTGCTTCTCGATCGCCGCCGAGATCCACAGGGCCACCACCATCACCAGGCCGGCCGTCAGCGTGCCTTCGACCAGATTGCGCAAGGTCAGCCGGGTGGCACCGACCTTCCAGCTGACCTCGTCCATCGCCTCGAGCAGCAAAGGCAGCACGCCGGTGATCCACAGCACCACGGCCAGCCAGGCGATCCACGACACGGTGCGTTCGATCACGCGCACCCAGTGCGCATCCGGAAAAGTGACGCGCAGCACACGCACGGCCAGGCGGATGACCAGCAGCGACACCAGGATGGGAATCGCGACCTTGAACACCGCGATCTTCAGCGAGGCCGACAGCAGCAGCCGCGCGCCGAAGGCCAGCGCCAGCGCCACCATCGGGAACAGCACGCCGTCGATGATGCGTTCACCGAACCAGATCGAGCCGGCCGTCGGCGCGCGGCCGCGCAGCAGCCGCACGATCGCCCAGGCCAGCAGCAGACAGCCCACCAGCACACCGAGCTCGGCCAGCGCCGTGGGGTTCGTCAGCGAACCCAGCAGGTCGTTCAGTTCGGTGGTGTCCAGCGTTCGAGTCATGGCAAGGCGTCGGTCTCGGGGGCCGCATTTGACCATGGCCCACCGTTACGGTTGGTGAACGGGGGGCGGCCGGCGCAGGCTATCGTGCAAGTTGTCCGCCGCCGGAAAGCCGCCCATGCCCCAAGCCCTGCGCCACACCCTGCTCTCGGTCCGCGACCTGCTCGCCACGGCCGGGCCGTTCATCCTCATCGCGCTGCTGCTGCTGCTGCTGGCCTACAAGGTGCTGGACCCGACGCCGCCGAAGAAGGTCGTGCTGGCCACCGGCGCCGACCAGGGCGCCTACGCCGAGTTCGGCAAGCGCTACGCCAAGCTGCTGCTGCAGCACGGCATCCAGGTCGAACTGCGCGGCAGCGCCGGCGCGGCCGAGAACCTGGCCTTGCTGCGCGACCCGAACTCGGGCGTCGACCTCGCCTTCGTGCAGGGCGGCGCCGACGCGGACTTCGGCAGCGCCGCCGACGCGGAGGCCGCCAATGCCGGCCTGGTGTCGCTGGGCAGCCTGTTCCACGAGCCGGTGTGGCTGTTCTACCGTGAAGAATCGGCCCAGCGTGCGGTGAAGAAGCCGGCCCTCGATGCCCTGGCCGACATGAGCCGCCCGGGCGACTGGAAGCTCAACATCGGCGCGCCGGGCAGCGGCGTGCCCAACCTCGTCAAGCGGCTGCTCGAGGCCAACCGCATCGACCCGGCGACGATCACGCTGGTGCAGCAGCCTTCCACGCCGGCGGTGGTGGCGCTGCTGGCCGGCGACATCGACGCCCTGGTGTTCGCCTCGGCACCGGAGTCGCCACTGGTGCAGATGCTGCTGCAGACGCCGGGCGTGCGGTTGTTCGACTTCCCGCAGGCCGAAGCCTACTCGCGCCGCTTCGCCTTCATCAGCCCGGTCACGCTGCCGCGCGGCGTGGTCGACCTGGCGCGCGACATGCCCCCCGCCAACATCCGCATGATCGCGCCCACCGCCACGCTGGTGGCGCGCGAATCGACGCACCCGGCGCTGGTGCAGCTGTTCGTGCAGGCCGCCAAGCAGATCCACAGCGGCGCCGGCTGGTTCAACCGCAAGGGCGACTTCCCGAACATCACCAACAGCGAGCGCACGCTGGCGCCCGAGGCGGAGCGCTTCTTCCGCAACGGCCCGCCGCTGCTGCAGCGCTACCTGCCGTTCTGGATCGCCAACCTGGTCGACCGCATGTGGGTGGTGATGGTGTCCATCGTCGCCATCCTGATCCCGCTGTCGCGCGTGGTGCCGCCGCTGTACCAGTTCCGCGTGCGCTCGCGCATCTTCCGCTGGTACGGCCAGCTGCGCCGGCTGGAAGACTCGATCGGCGAGCAGCCGGCCGAAGAACTGATCGCCGAGCTCGACAAGCTGGAGAAGCGCGCCGAGCAGATCACTGTGCCGCTGAGCTACGCCGACGAGCTGTACTCGCTGAGAAGCCACATCAACCTCGTGCGCCGGCGCCTGCAGCCGCGCTGAGGCCCTTCTAGAATCCGCCCATGGACACACGCACCTCGCCCTACAGGGCACGCATCGCGAAGACGCAGGACGCGCTGGCCCGACACGGGCTGGCCGCGCTGCTCGTCCCCTCGTCGGACCCGCACCTGTCGGAGTACCTGCCCGAGCGCTGGCAGGGCCGGGAGTGGCTGTCGGGCTTCACCGGCTCGATGGGCACGCTGGTCGTTGCACGCGGCAAGGCAGCCCTCTTCGCCGACAGCCGCTACTGGGTGCAGGCCGAGGCCGAGCTGGCCGGCAGCGGCATCGAGCTGGTCAAGATCCCGACAGGCACCGCGACGCATCACGTCGACTGGCTGGCCCGCGAAGCGAAGGCCGGCGAGACGGTCGCGGTGGACGGCGACGTGATCGGTCTGGCCGCCGCGCAGCAACTGCGCAGCGTGCTGGAGCGCGCCGGCGTGACGCTGCGTACCGACCTCGACCTGCTCGCCGAAGTCTGGCCCGAGCGCCCCGGCCTGCCCACGGCGCCGGTCTACGAGCACCGCGCGCCGCAGGCACCGCTCGCGCGCGCCGGCAAGCTGGCGCAACTGCGCGAGGCGATGGCCCGGCAGGGTGCGACGCACCACCTCGTCAGCACCGTCGACGACGTGGCCTGGGCGCTGAACCTGCGTGGCGCAGACGTCAGCTACAACCCGGTGTTCCTGGCCCACCTGCTGGTGACGGCGGTCGATGCCACCCTGTTCGTCGGCGAGGGCAAGATCGATGCGGTGCTGAAGGCCGCGCTGGCCACCGACGGCGTGCGGCTCGCACCCTACGCCGGCGCCGCCGAGGCGCTGGCCGCGCTGCCCGGCGACGCCAAGCTGCTGCTCGACCCGAAGCGCGTGACCCTGGGCCTGCGCGAGCGCATCCAGGTGCCGGTGGTCGAAACCATCAATCCGAGCACGCTGCTGAAGAGCCGCAAGAGCGCCGCCGAGGCCGAGCACATCCGCGCCGCGATGGCGCAGGACGGCGCCGCGATGTGCGAGTTCTACGCCTGGTTCGAATCCGCGCTGGGCAAGGAGCGCATCACCGAGCTGACCATCGACGAGAAGCTGAGCGCGGCGCGCGCCACGCGGCCAGGTTTCGTCGGCCTGAGCTTCGGCACCATCGCCGGCTTCAACGCCAACGGCGCCATGCCGCACTACCGCGCCACGCCGGAATCGCACGCGGTGATCGAAGGCGACGGCCTGCTGCTCATCGATTCGGGCGGCCAGTACCTCGGCGGCACCACCGACATCACCCGGGTCTGGCCGATCGGCCGCGTCAGCGAAGCCCAGAAGCGCGACTACACGCTGGTGCTCAAGGGCACGATGGCGCTGTCGCGCACGAAGTTCCCGCGCGGCACCCTGTCGCCGATGCTCGACGCCATCGCCCGCGCGCCGCTGTGGGAGCAGGGCCTCGAATATGGCCACGGCACCGGCCACGGCGTGGGCTACTTCCTCAACGTGCACGAGGGCCCGCAGAGCATCTCCAAGGCGGTGCCCGACGCCCACATGGCGATGGAGCCCGGCATGGTCACCAGCATCGAGCCGGGCCTGTACCGGCCGGGCGGCTGGGGCATCCGCATCGAGAACCTGGTGATGAACGTGCCGGTGGCGAGCACCGAGTTCGGCGACTTCCTCGGATTCGAGACGCTCACTCTGTGCCCGATCGACACCCGCTGCATCGATCGTTCGCTGCTGCGCGCCGACGAGGTGGCCTGGCTGAACGGCTACCACGCCACCGTCCGCGAGCGCCTGAGCCCGCTGGTCGACGGCGCGGCCAAGGCCTGGCTGCTGGAGCGCACCGCGCCCATCTGAGCCGCCGGAGCGAGGCGCCTGTGGAACTGCGCAGCGCAGGCGGCTCACCTCAGGCCGACGCTGGCCAGCTTCGCAGGGCCCTCGCTCTGGCCTGAGCGCGCTGCAGTTCATCCGCGCCACGGCGCAGTTCGTCGCAATCGGCTGTCGCCGCGCCGGGCCGGCTCCTACATTCACTTCAACGCGACACGTTGTCGTGACCCGAAGGAGCCCACCATGATCGACCGCATCTTCTCCGCCCTGCTGACCTTCTGCCTGCTGGCCGGCGGCACGGTCGCGATCGGCAGCGCGCTGTTCAACGACAGCACCACGACGACGGTGGTGACGCTTCCGGCGGTCACCATCACCGGGCAGCGCGAAGCCGCCAGCGGGCCGGTGGCGCAGAACGAAGCGCAGGCCGAGCCCACCGCCCGCCGCCTGCAGTGAGCCTACATCTGGCGGAACAGGTGCAGGTAGCTGCGGCTCACCGGCAGCAGCTCGCGGCGGCCCTTGAGCTGCACCTCCGCCGTCTCGTTGGCGCCGCGCGTGACCTGCAGCACCTCGTGCAGGTTGACGATCACCGAGCGGTGCGTCTGCACGAAGCGTGAGGGGTCGAGTTCGTCCGCGAGTTCGCGGATGGTCTTGCGGATCAGCGCCTCACCACCCTCCCAGACCACCAGCGTGTACTTCTCGTCGGCGCGCAGATAGGCGATCTGCTCGACCGGGATCAGCCGCACGCTCTGGCCCACCGAGGCCTTGATCCACTGCAGGTGGCCAGCGGGCGCTCCGGCGCGGCGCTTCAGCTCGGCCGACAGGCCGTCGAGCACCGCCTCCAGCGCCGCCGGCGCCCCCGGCACAGGCCGCGCCAGCTGCTGGCGCAGGCGCTGCACAGTGTCTGCCAGGCGCTCTTCTTCGACCGGCTTGACCAGGTAGTCGATCGCGCCCTGCTCGAAGGCCTGCACCGCGTATTGCTCGAACGCGGTGACGAACACGAGTTGGGCCCGCCGCGCCAGCGAGCGCGCTGCCTCGATGCCGTTCAGCCCGGGCATGTGCACGTCCAGGAACACCACCTGCGGCGCATGC